>Ga0307517_10005318_pt1 | contig 19447 bp, 14 predicted proteins | sample 23_EM_MG_FD_194515 | JGI IMG/M metagenome (GOLD analysis project Ga0307517, IMG submission 194515) | Populus trichocarpa ectomycorrhiza microbial communities from riparian zone in the Pacific Northwest, United States - 23_EM | ecosystem: Host-associated > Plants > Roots > Unclassified | place... | reverse complement strand
AAATACATATTCCAGTTTTGACTTTTTTTTGTAAATATATATTTTTCATCTATGTATCCAAATATTTATTTAGAATTTTTCATGTGCGAATACATTACCTGCATGTGAATATGGGTCGGGTCAAAATGACCCCATTCGATCCATTAAATGCAAGTAGAGACCTTCGAGTTCATTTAAGACATAATCAAGTAGAATAAATAAAAGCCCAAATTTATTTTTTTGTTGTCCTTGCAAGTCCAACATCGGTATTTCAAAAGTGAAAATAAAGTCCAAGATCCCGAATCGTTACCTTAGATTTTGTAGTCCTTTATCATAAATCAGTTTAGGTAAATTTTAAAAAAAAAACATAACAAATATTTTTTTATTGTTAAAATCAAGTATAATGCAACTTATTAAGATGTATAAAATGATTGTTATATTTCATATGATATAAGTAGCCTTTTATTTAAAAATATATGAAAATTAATGAGGATTTTTAATTACATAAAATAAGATAATTTATATTTTTAATTTTACCCTCTTAATCCTACTTAGCTCACCAAAATATCATCCGCCACAGTCTTATCTCTAACTCATCACACCTCTCCCCTAATAATAAGTTAAACTAATTAGCTAGGTACCATATTCTATATCATTGTTATATTATTATATATGCTAGTTCGGTGATGCATCATGATCATTCAAGCAAGTTTTAAAAACCTTTATATATATATATATATCTTTTCCAGCAAAATAATTTGGCATCCAGACAACACTGTCTTGTTAAAGAAACACAGTTCTAGTGGACACGTGAGGCCACGATTAAACACCAATCCAACATAAACGGCAGCTCTGTACGAAGGGAGTGGTAAGAAATAATTAAGAATATTAATTAATGTGGGAGCTTTGTTTCTCTCCTGTCCACATTTTTGTGCGAGAGTCAAAGTGACAGAACAGAATTCCGACCACAACTAGTACTGTTTCTCCGACAGAGCTGCACTTGACGTTACAGTGTGTGTGTGTGTATATAGACGGTTATGATTATGTGCTGTGTTTACAAACTGGTGGCAGCAGCTTGTTGGCTTGCTCTATCCTCTTTCTTCCTTTCTCTAGTGCAACGAAAATTCGAATCATTGCAAATCTTTATTTTTCTTCAAGAATAGTCCAACCAACTCTAGAGAAAATAGCAGGCTTCAGTTAAATTATGCGAGATCCATCCCATCAGTTTGTGAACGCACAGTACCATGATAAACCCGGTTCATGTAATAATCATATCATAACCATAAGTATAATTTATTTATACAGTAAGACTATAGCATTTTTTAATACATTAGAGCCCGTTTGTTATACATAATTATAGTTAAATTGCTAAATAATTGATTATACATAAGTAATTGAATAACTAAAATTATATCATCCCTGCAAGGCTGCAACGCAGGGCATTGATTAGTACTATTTTAGAAAAACAGAAGCAAAAACCTGTAACAATGATGCTTAGGAGTAAAATAGGTGTTGTCATACGTGTCTTGATCTTTTGAGGGTGCTCATTTAATTGTGATTTTGTGATTTTTGAAGATCTTGAATTATTTACTTTTATTTTAATAATTATTAAGGTTATGACAATTATCATAAAGATTCACCTAGCATTTTGAACTGTTTTTGTTTATGATTTTTTTATTTTTATTTTTTAAAAAATTAATTTTAATTTTAATTTTATTTATATTTAGATTAATATCCCTTCTCTATTTTATGTTATTTAGAAAACCTATTTGAAATTATGATTATTTTTTAATTATATATTTAATTTTTGAGGATGTTTTTCTGATTAATCTATATTTTTTTAAATCTTTTGTATAGATAAATTTTATTTTTTAAAATAAAAAAAATTTATTTTTAAATAATATTTCTAATATGTGAACCCTACATATTATTATTTTTCTTTTATTTTATTCAATTAATTTAATGTGTATGTCTATTTTTATTATCGTGAATAAAAAATTAGTTTAATTAAAAAAAAGTAACAAACACAACCGTATAAATATTATGTCTTGCGAAATTAAATATCTTGATTTTTCTAATTTTTATTTGTAGTCATCGTTTATAGTTTTTTTATGATTTTTTTTTACTTATAAACATTATTTTCAATTTATTTGATTACATACATATATAAAAAAATTTATTTTCACTTAGAATTTTTTTAAATACAAAAACATGTTAAAAAAGTCTATATATAATTTTTTTTTGTTGAGAAAAAAAAAATATAACCCATGCTGAAAGGCAGGTTAAATATCTAGTTTCTGTCCTATAATCCGTGCTGCCCTTCAGGATTTTCTCTACTCTTTTCCTTTCCCGCATATCCTTGGAGACAACATCTTATAACGTTTTTAATAATTTATGTAAATTTTAGGCGGCATAGCATTGTATTCAGTCTTCGGTCAGCTGTTTAAAAATCAAGCAAGATGGTAGTTCAGTTTTGGTGAAAAAAATTGGGAGTAGCAACCCGCTCAAATTGAGCATCCTCATGGAGCTCCAATCATTTGAGACTCTAAGCTCACCGCTTTCGTCGTTACCAAAAAGAAATACAGGTAAATATATAAGAAAATCAAGAAAGAGAATTTATTACAGGATACATGTTTGAAAAAATGAAACAGAGCGGAAATGAGAGAGCGTAAGATCTTACAACTAGAGTCAGTAACTCGTCAAAAATTGTGCACGATCACTAAATAAAAACCGGATTTTTAACTCACTATTCATATAACTTCGAGAGTTCTTCAGAGAAAGCCTTCCTGATGGCCTCTCTCTTGAGCTTGAGAGCTGCAGTGACTAAGCCAGTTTCAGGAGTCCATGGATCAGAAAGCAATTTGATCTTTGCTGGGATCTCGAGCTTCTCCAGTCGTGCTGCCTTTGCTGCCTGCAAATTGCAACGATGATTAAAAATAAAGAAAAAAGTGGGCATGCAGTCAAAAGCAGCTGGACCCTTTTTGTTAAGCTGTTCAGAAAAAAAAAAGGCTCTATAACTAAACGATTGTTGCAGTAGCTTCTTCGATCTCAGTTATTTTTATTTGTTTGTTTTTAGTTTAGTAATTTTATTTTTTTCCTATCAAGTACCATTAAGCTTTTCTAGTTTTCCTATTTAAAGGAATAATTTTCTATTTTTTTTCTTTTATATATATATATATATAAGGAGCTATAATAGCATTTTAGTAAGTGAGATTTTAATGAATAAAAATTGAATATTTTTTGTTTATTTATATTTTGTTTTCCAGCTGCGTCTACAAGGGTGCTCCTCTCTTGTTGCTCATACAGGGGTGTTGTGGTAAAATCCTGAGCTAGCAGGCAAGACCAAGTGCTCCACCAGGCATATATTAAGACAAGATTCATAAGAAAAATTTCAATGCACGTCTTGATCAGGTAACAATGATTATGCACAACAATCTAGACGATACAACCATCTAAGACCAGTTTATCTGAAAGAATAGAGACTATAATTTTCTATCTCGTGCAAAAGTTTTTATAAACGAAAAGCATGATCAGGAGTGCTTTATGAGCAAGGCAAATGTTGGTGGGATACCCAATTTTGGCAACACCCAAAAAGGATGAAACTAAAATACTGGACAGAATTTTTATTCCTGACCATTTTATGCCTCGTAGATTCAAATAAAGGCTCTACAAATGTCTTATCTCCGAACGCTTGCTTGTAGCATTTCATGAGTGTATTTTTGTATCCACTTGCTTTATTATCTGAATCGGAGAATTCAAGAGCGTTGCATAAATGTTGCTTTCCAAAATTTTCTGAGTAATTTGTGCCATAATTATTGAAATGGGTGGAGACATAAGCTAAACATTCACTGGCACCCTTTCCTAATCTGGAAATTAAAACATTATGATCAAAAGGGCATACCTTCACAAGTGATGCCTGCACTTCTTTTATTGCTTCTTCTTTCTCGCACAACTCTGCAAAACTAGTAAATGCAATTCCCCTCTTTGAAGCCCATTCTTCTAGAACAGGTTGTGCGACCACAATAAGGGCTACACAGTAACTATGAAATGGATCCGCATGCAGCATCATATTGTCAACATAGGGGCTCACAATGAGAGCAGCCTCAACCTGCAAGGAAAACATTAATCCCGACAAAAATGTGATGGAAACTAGCATTTTATGATAATATATTGATACCTTTCCTAAGGATACATATTCCCCATGTTGAAGCTTGACTATGTCCTTTCTACGGTCAATTATTTCAAGGCAACCATCAGCATGAAACTGTCCAATATCGCCTGTATAAAACCACCTCATTCCTCTCTCATCAACCTTTTCAAAACAAAAAACTGGCACAGTTAAGCTTATGTTCTACTTTTTTCTTTCGGCATATAGTTAGTTCTCTACGATAAATACTGGTATGAAACTTTGATTTGTTACCTTGTACACCTCTTTTGATTTTGCTTCATTTTTAAAGTATCCCAGAGTAACATTTGGACCACCAATAACTATTTCCCCACGAGGCATTGGTGAATCGCTAATTAAATACCCGCCTTCAGGCCAATCTACTAACTGAAAAAGAACAAGTTACATGATTAAAATTCACTTCATTCATTCACTGACTTAAAAAAAGGAGACGAGATGATCAAATCAAAACCATAAGAAAAAATGGGGAAAAAAAACCTTGCAGACAACATTGGTTTACTGACAAAGCTTCATGCAAACAAGAAGGGATATTTATCTATTAATTGACAAGAGCATTTTATATAAAAATATATTGCAGTTATATGAAAACCAGGATTTCAGAATAACTGTTGGAAATCATCATAGCATATCAGCCAACAACGAAAACCTAAGATCAAAACCAAAAATCCACTTATTTCTTGAGCTAGCCCCAGATGGCTAAAATCTCTGAGGACATGAGAATACAGGTGGCATACCCACAAAACCCTTGCTAAAAAGCACCCCCATCTCATGTGCTGAGGTTCATGACAAATATTTCCTACTAAGCAGATCATTGTTCATGACTTCGAAATTTCTGAACAGAACAGCATGAGCTTTCAAAATCAACCATTAATTTTTAATCATAGCTTACCTTAATATATGAGCAAGGGACTGGATTACCAACTCGACCAACAGATGTATCGTCAAACTCAGAAAATGTCCCACCAGCACAAGTCTCGGTGAGACCATAGCCTTGGCCTATTGGAGCCCTGTATGAATCCGTTGACTGTTGCTCAGTGGCAGAAAAATGGAAAACACTAGACCAAAATTTAAAGTGTGGACTTGGTAAAAAAAAGACAGCCCTGATAATGTGGTTGTGGTTGATCATTCATGTTTGTAGCAGTAATCATACTGAAAGGTGAGGATGGATTCATCTGATGATGGATCTACTAGCTAAAACATTTTTGCATTAACTTAAAGAAGGCATGTTAGCATCTCGTGAACTACCATCAAAATTGAGTCTTAATGAAAATAGATAAGTTCTCTTTTCTAACTGGAAGCCCATCTTTTATATTGAAGTCTTCAAAGAAAATTGAAATAAATGACTTGGGGGCTCAAAATCCAAGCTGCCACATTGCATGAATTTGGAAAAGAAAAATGCAACTCCATGAGGGGTCATAACCATGATGCCAAGCAGTAATTATTTTCTGATGCTTTTCTGGATAATATTATAGCTCTTTCTGAATGTTATTGAAATAAACAACGATCAGGGATAGAAATATAATTTTTCAAACATTAGCATGATTATATTTGAACTCCAGTTCCATAGTTAAAATAGATCATTGACACGCAAAAATTTATTAAGGCCATACTAACCCAAGGCAAATGTTGATAAATCTTTGAGTATCACCAGAAAGAGGAGCACCTCCAGAAAGCAAAAAGCGGATGCGACCTCCCAAAATTGCCCGAACCTTTCTAAACACCAGGAAGTTCCACAGAAGCATTTCTAAGCCCCTAGCTCCAAACCAACTACCATTAATTGCAGATATTCGACGAGCATATGCAAAATCAAATAGTTTCTTGGCAATGCCACCCTTTTCATCAACCTGAAATGTCAAATATGTTTTAATAACCAAACTTGTTTTCAGACAAGATGTCATTCAAAAACATGCACGCAGTGTGTGTGCGTGCAAGCGCGCGAACGCGCTAGAGAGAGAGATGAGAACTTGTCAAGATTCCCTGACCTTCTTCCGCACACCTTCTCGAACACGATCAAGAATTGCTGGAACAGCTGCCATCACAGTTGGCCTTAAGACAGTTGCATCCCCCTTAGTTCCCCTTTTGATCTTGTTTGATGTATCGGTGAGAGTCAACGGGCTTCCATATCCTATAGCACTTCCAACACCTGCAACTAAATTCTGTAACATAGACAATGAAGTGAAGCATGTATACAGTTGTGTGTATGAATTTACATGGGGATATGAGAAGCCATGTGGCTACTCTGGTTATGTAAATCACCAACTGAATAAAAGCCCAATACCTCTGCCGCGATTTCAAGGATATGAGCCAATGGCAGGTAAGCCAGATAAACATCATTGCCTTCAAGGCCAGGAACAATTGTCCTGACAGAAGAAACTACGGCTAGGACATTACCATGAGTCATCATCACACCCTGTATAGAATGAACATAATAGAAGTAAATAACTAATTGCTAGATTCTGATATGGGGTCATATAATTATTGAAAACACCAAGAATATAGATGTGGATCGGTAATACTGACTAAAAACCCTAAACACTGTAAAAAAACAAATAAATCTATTCTATGGAAGAGCTTCTAAGTGCCGTCTTTGACATAAATTATTGTATCATGCCAACAACGCATGTCAAGAAACATAAGTACCAGCATGGGCTTAGGAACACCTAGGGAACAAATTTCCTCATCTGATGCATAAAATTGATAGATCATTGCCAGTCCACTACTTTACACACAAGTCAAACATCTGGAATGTGTGCTTTAATGGAGCCTTTAAGCTTTAAGTTGGCTCCAACATCTAATCGATGTAAACAGCCAAGGAGTAGAGTAGTTTAGAGAGGAGGTTAGGAGGATGCTTAGACCCTTGGTAAATAAGGATTCCTCACATAATCAATTCAAACATCACATACAGGTCCAAGTTACTCCTTAACAACCAACCAATGAGAAACCAACTAAGATGTAATACAGTGAAGTTGAACAAGATAAAGAGGAAGCGGAAGATGCATATCATATAACAGATGCTCCTGACCTTAGGCAGCCCAGTACTCCCACTTGTGTACATTATAACTGCAACATCTGCCGCTAGAGGTAAAACATCATCAACTGGATTTTCTCGTCCAAGTTTCTCCACGTCAGCCATTGAGACAACTCTCCAGCGACCGCTTTGCGCCACCAATGATGCACTTGATGGAATATCATCATCCATACATATCACGCGTTTCACTGTGTCAAGCTGACCACTTACTTCTACAAGTTTTTTCAGTTCTTTGTTCCCACAAATCACAGTTGTAACTTCTGTCTGAAGAGAAGAAAACTCAAAATTACAACTGAGCAATATGCAGTAAAAGGACAGGGGAAAAAAATTATACCAGCATGCTAACTGCAGTCAATCATTCAATTTCCGACCAATAACATGTTCGAACAAATAGGATTACAGAAATGTGTCGGGGCAAATGCCAATCTAGCAAATTGGAGCGTTAACTAGAGAGAGAAGGGGGGTAACCTCATTTAATGAATAGCAAAGTGCCTCCTCTCCCAAAGATGCGTAGATGGTAACCACAGAAATGTTGCGCCTAAAAGAACCCTGATACAAGATAAACCCATCAGCTACTCAGGATATTATGTGACGTGTAGGCTGGATTTTGGCCCACTGAAAGTAATACACCTGAAATATCAATTGTCAACTACATAGATGAATGTGAATGCCAGAGACTTCTGCAAGGAAATATACTTCACAAAACACAAGCTCGCTCACAGCACTTTTCATATAACATGCTCCTTGAAAAAGAAATCGTATCAAGTAAAACACACAATATTCACAAAAGAAAGAGCACCTGTAAGGCCATAAACCACTCTGCTCTTGTATCAGCAAATATCGCAACACGTTCCTCGCTTCTATGCCCAAGGTGAGCTAACCCAGAAGCAAAATTGCACACCTTTTCAAACACTTCCCCATAGGTCAGCCACTCATACTCTCCCAAATGAAGCTTCTCAAAAGACCTTCCATCGGCAGATACTTGAGTGTCCTTTGAGATTAATGTCCTCGTCCCAAGCAAGTATTTATCTGCATGTTTCTTGCACGCCAGCTCAAAAAGTTGAGCAAGAGTAAAGACACCTTCCCATGCAGTTTCCAAGAGGATTGGAAATCGAGAGTTGCGAATGGCATATCCTGGCTCCCCACCAACATCAACAGGCACCCCACGTTTCTTTGTATTCTTGGAATTCTGATAGAGAAGAGTGACTAGAAGAGGAACTAGGACACCTACTATGTATGGACTCATCTTTCAATTCAAATCTTTCTAAATCCTGAAAACAAACAAGACATCACTTTTCTTATTTATCTTAGTTATTACCTAATAGCCACCAGAGACATCACCATCGCCATCAGTTCATGATAATCCCATCAATCTATTTCCAGTGAAACTAAATAAAGTAGTAATTAATAGTTGCAGCAGCTTGACAAATTGAGATAGAAGGAGAAAAACAAAGGAATACTCCGCCATTACAAAGACTTGTCTTTGATTATAACAACATGGGTGGAGATGCATGAAATGACAGAAGATGATACGAATGATGTCAACATAGATATCTATATACGATAAAACAAATGCTATTAAAGACAGTATAGAAAAAATCTGATAACGTTGTACAGTGATATTGTTATTACCGGGCGGGGCTGGCTTCGTTGAATACTGTGTCTGTGGAAATGGAAAAGCAAGATTTAACAATGGCAAGAGGATTTGCAATTTAAGGAGGGAGGGAGGATCGAAACGGAAGCGTTTTACAATAGTCAACGTCGTAGGTAGGAGAAGTTTTCTTGAAAGAAAAAAGGCTCGGGCGGAAAGATCAAGGGTATTGAGGTTGGAGTTTCAGGAGCACTGCGGAGCTACTGAAACTTCCGTCTTTGTTTTCTAGTGTTGTTCCTTTCTCTCTTTCTTTCTCTTTTTAAGCCCTACTTATTTCTTCATGTAAAGTTATTTTCTTTTCAAACTTTTTCGATGATTATTTATTTTTAGAAAAGTTAAAAAAAAAACATTATAAAAAATCAAAAAATTTATATTATTTAATAATTATATCAATTTTTTATTTTTTACAATTTAATTTATTTTTTATTATTATTATTATTTATTTTTTTATTATCATTTTCTTAATTAAAAATTTTAATTTATCAAATTTAGTTCTTATTGCTATTTATTTTATTTATAAAATTATTATTTTTTTAATTTTTTCTATTTTTAATTTTTTTACCTATCAAATTTGATTTCATTCTTTTTATTACTATTTATTTTATTTAAAATAATTTATAAAATTAAATTTGTTTTTTAATTTCATTTTCCTACAAATTTTTTATTTATCAAATTTAATTTTTATTTTAAAAAAATATTAATAAGTTATTTTTCATTTTATTTTTTATGATATTATCAAATATTAAAAAATAATTTATTTTTAAAGAATTTATTTTCTATGAAAATTATTTAAAAAAATACTTTTTAGAAAAAAAAATTATTTTATTTTTCATTTTTTTTCTTTTGTTATATGATATCATACCCGGTACCAACTCAGAACACAATTGGCTGCCCTATGGGCCATACATTTGGCTATTTGAGTTTGGTGATCGGCTGTTTGAGTTTGGTGAGATCAGAACCGTGCAAAAACGGGTGATGAAGAGTGCAGAGTCATGGATGTGGTGCGTGTGGCCCATATAATATCACCCACCCCCTACTTTGCCTTCCTAAATCCAGCTCTCCTTCTTTCCCACCTGCAAGATTAGTTGCCGTTTCGGCGTTAATTAAGTAGAGCTTAAACTAGCCAGAGATAAATTTGTTTCAAGGATAAAAAATATCTTTAAATGTAAATTTTTTTTATTGATTTTGGGGTGTTTAGGATTATAATTGTGGCTATTTTGTACTTATAAATATATTAAAATAATATTTTTTATTTATTAAATTTTTTTTAACATTAGGGCATATAAAAATATTAAAAAATATTAATTTAAAAAAATTTCAGATTTTTCAAAAATAATTTTTTTAAAAAAAACAGGTCTTTCAAAAATTATTTACAGTTCACTTCACTGATGTCATCAGCTCCTCTCTCGTGTGGATTTGAACCATTTAACAATTTAACTCTCTTGTTTTATTTAAAATCATAGTTTAAAGCACAATTGATTTCTTTATCAATAGAAGAATAAAAATTGTATTTCTTTTTCCAAAACAAAATTGATTTTTCTCATAAAAATAAGAAAGATGATACTTATAAATTTTTTAATAGGAAATCAAAATTAAAATTTATAAAAATCATCTTAATATTTCTATATCCATGATGATTTAATTGTACAATATTATTTTTAAATAGTAAGCTTCAGTTTTTTTTCTAATTCTAATCTTTAAAAAATCAAAGTATTTCTATATTTCTAAACATCACTAGAAAAAAAATATTCTGCTAGCAAGAATTTAAAAAATCGAAAGCTATACTCGGTTCACACAGTCTACGGAATTTTCCGAGGAAGGGGGCAACTTTTTTTCCGCTCGAGAAAAGAATTCTTTTCACTCCAGGTTAAGGTACAACTTTAATTTCACGACGAGAACACACGTGAGACAACTTATTAATGTTTGCCATGGACCACTGAATCAACAGAAACTTCGGTGCAACCACTTCTTTATTTCCTTTCCAAAGGCAACTTTGTTTTTCCCCTTGGCAGATTCTACAGAGCCTTCTCCATGCATTTCAAATTTACTGCCTTTATTCTGGAATTAATTCATGTTTTCGAAAGATCTCCCGATAACCTGAATCCAGTAATATCATATACCGATCACCGAACCATTCGGTGACCAGTAAACGAGACAAAATAACATGTCGGTAAGTGTGGATTGGGGCTTCTGTCCCAACAAAACAGTGCCTTCCTCTTCGACGCCACCTGGATGCGCAAATAATCTAGCAATATCCAGCCCAACCCACGTTCATTCAGCTGTAACGATCCATTGTTTTCCTCGCCAAGTCCCTTGAAATATTCATATAAAAGTGCACTATCTAAAGATATTTCCGCAATATATTATAGAATCCTATTTAAAGTGAAAAGGAACTCTTTCAGAAATTTCCTATTTAAAGTGAAGAAGAACAAGAAAACGAGGAGAATGCATGTTGATACTTGATGCATGTTGTATCAATGGTAAATTAGGAAAAGCAAACAGTAAAGACTTCTATAAAATCATGCTTCATATCGCCTACTTGTTTCCTTGAAAACAAAATAATTTATGAATAGCAACACTATTGCAGGAACAGCTAGATTTCTTTTGATGACAAGATACCCTGATCCATTTACAGTGGTATGAAAATATGAAATTAAATTGCTAAATAATTGTCATATCATAGTGGGCCAGGAATTCAATTCTCAAATGGTGGAGGAAAACAGGAAAGTAAAATCACCTGGTCCCATTCTGTTCGTTGCTGTTCTTTCAATTTCTGCTCAGCTACCTGTGTCAACAATAACAACAATCAACATAGGTGGTCCAGTTATAAAAATATGAGATAAAAAGTTTTGATTCTTTTATAATTTTAAGTTGGAATTTTATAATTGTTAATATGATAATTATTGGAGACTTACATGATTATTAACTTTAAAATTCATAAAATTAATCGAGAAACATGCAAGCTAATCCAAATATTTATATTAATAAAAAATAATAAATAAATAAAACAATAAACAACAACTATAAAATAAGAGGAGGACGAGTAGAAAAATGAATTAGGCACAAACGAGAATATTTTCTTTGATGGATTCATTGTTGGGGTAGGGCTAAACAAGAAAAAGATCAGAAATGGAAATTTAGATTATTTACCATAATAATGAGTCTTTAGGTTTTTTTTTTTTTTTTTAGGATTCGAGGAAACTCCACCTCCCGGAAAGAGTACTTTGTGGGCTTAGGTGAGCGAGTAAAACCCTGGCTGTCTCAGGCTCTTACAAGAAGTGCACGTCCTGACTCGAACTCGAGACCTGTTGTGCAGATCTAAGCCCTTTACTATCACGCTATATTTTTTGGGACTAGTCTTTAGGTTACACACTAATGTTCACCATCATCGCTTCCACAAATGTAATCATTAAATTGTCGATGATATTGCCAACAATGTTCTAATGCTTTAAAACACATCCCAATGCACTAATGATGAATTAAACACTCTACTCAATAAACTCAGTTGATATTAACCAAAAGAAAGCATACAGTGTGTTCATGTATTCTCTTTGCTTGAACTTTCAGAGGTAAAATCATTTATCAGAAAGGAAAACTGAATGCCACAAGAAAATTAACTAAAGATTAAAATTCTATGTTGAAAAACTATTACCAATACCATGGGATGGAAATTTGACTGCTGGATGACCTCTAGCAAGTTGGGTTCATCTCTCAATGCAATTAGCATGGCGCAAGTAACAGATGGTGATACTTCTATATAACTCCCTCTATCATATGAAACAAAACAATTGTAAGATAAAATATAAGAGCCAGCACATCCTTGTCACATTATCAAGCAAAACAGACTATGCAAGAAAATCAAATAATTAACGCAAAACCAAGATGGTAAAAAATGAAACAATTGGGAAAGTAGATGTTTATATAATCCATTCCATATAAACTAAAAAGGAATAAAAAGTGCATAAACAAAGAGTTCAAGCGTAGCTCAAGAATGCCAGTACGTAGTTGCATGACAATTGGCATCTCTTTGATCCAGAATTAGTGTTACACTCACCTTTTTTTTCTTTTTCTTTTTCTTTTATTAATATGGGTGTCCAGGCCAGATTATGCGTACCTTGACTAACCTCACGGACCCTAAAGTTAATAGTTCTGAAATTTGTAAGACTCGAACTGTAGAGTTACACTCTCCTTTCTTAAATTCTTTATCAATAGCATCCCTGTAGTTCCCTTGTGCATAATAAGCGAATCCAAGGGGACTGTAGGCTTTACTGTAACCCGTGTCGATTTCGAAAGATTTAAGACAATCTCTAATTGCTTCAGTATATTGGTGAACCTGAGTGTACGTAAGCAGCTGCCCTGACGTGCATGAATCATGTTAATCGATTGAAAACCTTTAGTGTCTGTGAATCTATACATGCCGCTATAAAGGGCCCAGTCATAGCACCAAATAATTTTGCACAGAGTGCATACTTTAATTAGTCCTCAAACATAGATGCAAGCACAAGACAAACTTCTATGTGAGAGATTCAGATATTGTGAGCTTTACACAAAGGACTAATACTGGACCTGTTACAGCAGCAAACAGTATTATTTTCACAAAGTGAAATGGCGCACGAATACAACTCTATTGCATCAGGGTATAGTTTGCACTGCATGGCCCCCTTTATACAGTTGCTAAGCACCTTATCAACTGCTAAAAATGGCAGAAACAAATAAACATTTAAAGGGTGTATTTTTGGTAGCACAACCACAGTTTTTCTTATACTGGTTTGCATCAGAGATATTGAGAAAGCATTACAAGATATTCGCCACTTCATGGAGGGAGAACGCTCATGTGCACCTTGTGACTTTGATGCCTCAGCTAGACTGCTGCGGTCGTATGACTGGCATCTATTTTTTTCCATTTCCTGATCATATAACACATAATAAACAATCGAAGAATGCAATAAATCAGACACAGAAACAAGCATTAGATAACAAATTTGAAATTCTACGTAGGTGAACCACGTACAATTAGAGTGCTGGTAAATTTTCAAATCTACTTTGATGAACCACAAACAATCTACGTAGGGTCATCGTTCCCATCAGGAGTTGTCTAAAAAAGTGCATTTTCTCAAGCGCAGCAAAGAATTGCCCACATATAGCTCATCTCTAGATAACCCTTCCATGCAAGCAACATTCAAAATCAATCAACAAGCCTTCCAATTAAACCCTAGAAGAGCAGGGCATAAAAATAAAGGAGTATTACACACACCATCACCATCATTAGTATTAGTATTAGCATAAGATGAAGAAGGAGCATCCACTGGAGTCGTGCCACAGCTACAATCCGATTTGTGTTTTTGCTGGTCCAGTGAAGAAAGTTTAACATTTTGATTAAAAATTAATTATAATTTCAGAGAAAAGGGCTCATTTGTTAACTCCATTGATTCTTTAAGGACTCAATTGAGATTTACTATATATTTGGAAGGCTAATTGGAGGGCTATCCAAAAACATTAGAAACATGGACTATACTCCAAAAAAAAATATATATATATATATATCTTAACGCAAACTGAAACAAAGGCCGAACGAAATATTTATTTCACAAGAGAATTAAAATTGCTCGTGCTTGATAGGTGGTTGTCTTCTTCATGTCCACTTGCTTATTTAGTGCCTTCTATGGATGTTGGTGGCAGGAGTCTATTGGTAGCTGACATTATCTCTGATGCTGTCTCACGGGATTTATCCTTTCTCCGCGCACCTTTGCCTGTGGATGTTGGAGATTCTTTGCTTGCTATTCCTCTTGCTAAAGTCTTCTCAACAGAGGATACATTAGCTTGGGAACACTGGATGCTATACAACTAAGGCTGGTTTTGACTTTGTTACGCTTCCTTATCCTGTGGAAACAAATTCTCGTTGGAGGATCTCCATAATGATGCTCTCAGTTTAGTTCCTCTGGGACCTTAGTTTCTGTTTTGATGTAAACTGTCCTCTATACCAGAAAAAGGAAAAAATAGAATTGCTCATGCGCATTTGGTACAAAAAATTGCACATATATATCTAGTCTCGAGGTACTCTTGAGTGCTAGTTCAGCGGAGAGGACGACTGAAGAAATAAATATCCTCAATTATCATTTCGGTTTGTCACCAGTAATGCCAAGGAGACCGATTTCTACAAACAACATCACTGTAATTAATGCTAAAAAAAGTATTAGTTCCATGAATTTAAAACCTTCCTCATGAAGCTTTTTTTAAAATTCAAGTACCCCTGGCTTTACTACTTTCACCCATCACCCCCCTCAACTCCATTGCCAAAAACACAAAACAGAGAAACTGTTGAAAGGGAAATTAAATGGATGTTTTGTATGAACAGATAGTAATATTGATGATAATTTATTTGAAAATAGTCATCAATGACTCGTGTAAAAGCACTGACGACCCATTTGACATGATTTACAATAAATGACTTTCGAATTGAATCAAAAAAATTTTAAAAAATCTCTCATGGAATAACTCATGATAGAGTTAAATTAGATGTTTGATAAAAAAAGATAGCTCTGTCACAACTTTTTAAAATCAGGGTAATAATTATAAAGTTTAAATTAATGAGTTGAAAATCTTAACTTTCGATTGTGATTAAACTAAGATTTTGGCTCAAATTTGTAACATTTTTATTATTTACGTCAAAGTTAAGCCTAACCAAACATATTTATTATATTTAAAGGTAATAAAAAAAAACATGATGTAAATATTATAACAAACTAATTCGAAAGGGAACCTGAAACATGTATTCCAGCTAGACATCCACTTGTTTACAACCATTTCAAGGAGCGGCAATAGAACCATTTCCAATGAGATGAATTTGCAGGAACCATTAAAAAAAAAATGATGCTTGAAATTAGAAAGTGGTTAAACCGAGGATGTTAACCCCAAAAGGTACGGATTTGCAAGCATATCCAGCCATATGTTCGGATCAGTAATCAATGTTTTTCCATCTAAACCTTATCAGGCGATAAATTTTCAAGGGACTTGGAAGCGCATGTTTCCATCTGAAATTGACAAGCTAATGTTTTGACAATAATATTATGGAACATAGTGCAGTGAAGTAAAGGAATAAACATTCTCTTCAATAGCTCACCGAACATCCAAGTCAAATTGATTTAGAGAATTTAGGACCTAGCAAGAGCTAGGGCAAACCAGAAAAAGCTATCAACTATTGGATTAGGGTCAATGATGTAGTTTCTTGCAAAAAAAAATCTACAATTTAGATGAATAATGAAATATGCAGGGAAAGACGTAATTCAGAATTCTGGTAACTTTGGGAATAAGATTGATACAAAACTTTGAAAGGAAAATTGAAAATATCTACATATTTGGTAGCCATTTTAAGGTTTGCCCTAAGACTATTAGCAATGAACAAGAAATTGTGCGAGACAGCATTACGCCCAACACGAAGCCCAATCATGCCACCACCCGTAAAAAAATGAACCCTCAAGAAACCAAATTATTTTATGAACTAATTACATCAAGAATTTAAACAGGCATTCCTTCTCTCAGCAAGTAGTTTTAATTTGTATACCAATCATAATTCCTTGGTACAGATTCTGCCTCCATGGCGAGAAAAACATGTTCAGTGACACTTTTCTCTAATTCGTACTCCTATTTGTTAGAAATGGATAAAAAAGTACATTTAGAAATTATATACAGCATTGATTCTCGGGCATTTTTTTGGACCTTGCCAAGGTTATTCTCCGGCAAAGGGAGTGAGGGTAGGACCTGATCTCAAATTCTATAATTACTAGATCAATGACGAGGAATAGAAGGGAGAAAAACTATGAGACATGACTTGCACGCTTCCTCGATGATATGGAGAAGACTGGCATTCATCAAGAGTCCCGGGGTAATTCATCCAAATTGTTATAGGTTTTAAACTTACAGATCTAATTCTGAACACGAACGGCCCATTTGTAACTTAGACTTTCTTTCGCCTTGTTCTTCTGGCAATCTGAAAGAAGCAACACTGTAAGTGACTGTTTGGGAGTGTAGAAGAAGTTGCGTTTTAAAGTGATTTTAACTCGGAAATGCACTAAAATAATGTTTTTTATTTTTTAAAAATTTATTTTTGACATTAGCATATTAAAACGATCTAAAAACACCAAAAAATAATAATTTCAAGCACAAAAAATATCAAATTTTGGACAAACAGCGTTTTGGCCGCAATGCCAAACACGCCCTAATCAACTACAACTTATTTGTTGCAAAAAAGCAAACAAATAAGAGAATGAACAACATATCAATTTTCCAGATTTTGAACAACGTGACAGGCTTAAAAGCAGAAAAAGTGCAGATCCAACCCCCATTAAGAAATGCAGTGTTGCTAAAAAGAAAGAAAGGAACAAGGTGCAGTATCCCTCAACATGAAATATGAATTCAATTTAAAACAACAGATATGACGTTAACTTTGCCAAATTGAGATATAGCCACCATAAGGGTAAGGGATTGATTTTTATATTCACTGGTAAGTTTGTTAATGCCTTATAGTGAGATTCTTATATTCAGAAATTTATTCTCAGCAAATTAACCTTATTCTAACTCACAAATAAAATATTACTAGAAAACTCCCCTCGATAATTTAAGAACAAAGGATAGTGTCATTTTAGGATATTTAATTCAAAAAAATATTGTCCACTTTAGGTTAGACAAAAATATAAAACATTACTATAAACATTTTCATGGTCTGGGTTTGTAGAGAGTCATGCTCAGTTTTTCATCAGAAAGCAGTCTGCAAATCCTACTTTATGGTAACTTTCAGAACATGCTATATTAAATGAAGGTAAAGCAAGTCAGGCTTACACAATCTTCATTTTCATCAATGATTTCTGATGCTGATATGTCCAAGAGAACTTTCTGTCCTTTCTTTCCCTTAGCTGCACCAAAAAATCAGTTCTTTTAACATTCATAAGAGCACCAGAATAACTTCGTGAAGGACACTTGTAGTGCAGCTTCTGACAATTCATTAACTTAAATGAGCAACAAATTTCACCCAAAGGCAGACACAGGTTTGTCTGCAAGGCAGATCGTGCACGCTTGAGGTGTTCTAATATGCCACCAAAGCTGAACAGGGATGTCAAGTTTCACACAGCTTGACATGGGAGGTGGCGGCATCTATTTGAGAGCTTGGGCATAAAGTTAAATTTGGTGAACAGGTAAATACAGAAACATGAGTGTTAAAATTTCTAAAGGGCCGACCAATTATTTCACCAATTGCAACAACAGACCAATCACGTCATTAGATGCAACATCTCCATTATGGGAAGATGAATATAAATACTTTATTTGATGGATAACTGAAAATAAAAGGTCAAAAATGACATTGGGGAACCATGGAAAACATTTCTTACTATTAAAGCATGATGCATTAAGATCTCTTCAGTCCCCAATGTAATGAACTCTGATTCATAACCCAAAAGTCATATTTCATGTGTCATGTAATAACATTATGACAGGCCATAAAAAGGACTCCAAACAAATAAAAACTTTCAAACAGAGGATTTGTGTAACGACCCACACTTTCATATATGTTTATAGTTTAGCCCTTGGTTAATTTCTTACTTAACTATACTTACCTATCTCTCTCCCCCCTTCTTTTTTTTAAAGTATTTCGATCGGGGTTTTACAATTTGTGTCCTAAGCGCCAAGCATCCAAGTTAGGCACCAATTTGACGGGCCTGTTGCTACATGCTTGTTACATGCAAGGAATTATGAAATGCAGAATATAGCTTTCAAACTGTTATTTTCAGCTAAGCACTATGTAGAAACAAATAAAACCTTACAGATGAATGCAGTAGCTTCAAGAGCTCCATTTTCTCAAAGTTCTTGTTATATGATGGAAATCAATTATGTATTTTTTTTTAATATTGTTAACATCTTTTAAATCTAAAAGATGCATTAACATATTGTTCAGGGTTCAATCCCAAGTCAGTTTAATCTAAACCAGCATTTCAAGAAGCCATGAGCCACCATATACTTCTCAAAAAAGTCTTTGTTTCATAACGAGTGCCCCAAATCTAGGGATTGAGTATTCTGTTTCTATAAGAATTCCCTTCGTGGTTCATAAAACTTTATTAAGGGCAGCTTATGATATTCTAATAATCTAACCAATTGGTGCAGAATTTTTAGCAGTTCATATTACTAATTGTTGAATGATGACAACACTTTCAAATACATGACTCAAAGAAACATTTCCTCTCAACCAAATTATTTGAAGGAATTATAGAAATACTCCCAGTGTACTGTTGCCTCCTCTCACCTTTGAACCTGCATTAATGTAATGAGGGAGCGGGAGCAGGTATTGAATCATCTCTCAATTGCAGAAGCATCTACGGAAACTAATGCATAGAGAAGCAGCCAGGAATGGCGATTGTACTCAAATGAAAAGGCTATTATTTACAAAGTTATTGCTTCAGAAATAGAAATTGTGATATTTGATACTATTTGTGCATTATCGTCACTAGACAACCAAACCTTATATTAATCGATATTTGAGGAAATCTGAAAAAGGAAACAGTTCAAGACTGGAAGTAAGACGGTGCAAACTATGAGTACTTCTTGCTGTAAGCTA
>Ga0307517_10005317_pt1 | contig 19451 bp, 6 predicted proteins | sample 23_EM_MG_FD_194515 | JGI IMG/M metagenome (GOLD analysis project Ga0307517, IMG submission 194515) | Populus trichocarpa ectomycorrhiza microbial communities from riparian zone in the Pacific Northwest, United States - 23_EM | ecosystem: Host-associated > Plants > Roots > Unclassified | place... | reverse complement strand
TGACAAAATGTGAAAACCTAAAACTGTAACTGGCCCTAAACATTTTTTTCCCAAAATATTAATGATCGCTCACTACCAGAATTCTTAAATTTATTGACGAAATTTTTTATTGGTATTTATATTCTTATTTCATCGATAATGAATTTACCGGTGGTTCCACATACAAAAATTATGCTATGTTGGTAGAACTCTTGTCGGTATATTTTGGTCTACAGATGAGTCCGTCGATAATAAAATTACTGATGGATTTACTGATGATAAAAGCATGTAAAAAATATTTTACCCGCTTCATTATGTCGGTATTTTCCTTATGGAGTTTGTCATATTGCGACAAAAATATTGTATGCATTTCCATCGGTGATTAAACAGTGACACAAAGGCATTTACATTAATTCTTTATCGACTCTCTGGAATATACCGACGGACTTAATCCGTCGATAATATCATCAGTAATTATTTAAAAATATATTTTTAAAAAAAGTATTTAACAAATGTAGAATATAATTGAAATAAAATAAATTAATATAAATCAATACTCAATAATACTCAGGAACTGAGTTGCTTGGAAAAAAAGGAAAAAAAAACAACTCAAATAAATTTGCAACAAATAAATAACACAAAAAATAGACAACAACAACAAATAAATAGATCAACTAAAAAACATTTTCACCTAACCTAGAGAACCTATTCAAGAACCCATCTTCCAACAATAAATAAATTAATTTAATTGAAATTGAACAACAAAATTTTTAAAAATCCAACTAAAATGAAAAGGAAGATCTCATATGAAAATAACTCCTACAACAATATTCATATAATTATTTAGAACTGAAAAATAAAATAAAATAACAAATATAATGAAAAGGAAAAAAAAAAAAAGTAAAAATCTTACCTTAATTTAATTGTGAGTGAAGATGAAAAAAAATAAATAAATTCATAAAGTATGTTAATTAAAAAACAAAATTGAGAAGAGAAAAGAAAAAAAAAAAGAAGACATAAAAGAAGAGAAGAGAAGGAGTTGAGGAGGAAAGAGAAAGAAAAGAAGGGACGTTAGTGTTTTTTATAGAAGGGAAAGAGAGAAGAAAAAGACGACGAGAGGAGAAAAAGAAGAGGCATGTCTATTATGAAATGAGAGATTCTAATCTTTTAATTAGGATAATTTACCGATAATTTTACTGATATATAATTAAATTTTAATATTTTAAGCATTTCGTCGGTGATTTCATATGTAGTATTTTATTTAAATTTTTAATTTAATCAAAAAATTTTAAAAACCCAAAAAATATCACCAATAACTTTTCAATTCATTAATTATTCTATTATAATATTTTATTTAATTTTTTAATTTAATCAAAACTTTAAATAAACCTCTCAAATATCATATGACGATTTCGTTTTTAGCCGTCTTTTCTCTTTGACAAATACTTGTCTTTCGCGAATTGGTATTTTAAATTTATAGTTATAATACTACACCGTTTCTTGTTAGATGTTCATTCCATTGCGGGGGCCATTGATATTGCAAGATCGTGCTTCCTCTTCCATTGATATATCAATCAGTCTCTTTCTTAAATTAAAAGCTGTAAGAATTGGTTATAGACAGCGTCTGATACCTAACAACATAAAAGCCATTGATGATCGCTTCTGTATATCTGACTTCCTTTTTTCCTGGTATATTTGAATATTTGGCTAGCTAAGATTCAAGATCATTCAATATATAATTTTTAAAAAAATTCATTTTAGTGCCTGAACACTTGCAATTTTGGCATATTAAATCCTGTGAATTTAATGGAATGTTGTTATTGTACTGTCATCGCCATTGTCACCATCCTTATTTTGTTGGTTATGATGACATAAATTTTGTGTTCCTTCTGGTAGTTTGATTCTGTAATAGTGTTATATCTACAAATTAAATAATATAAAACTTTTTTTTAGAGTTTTTTTTTTTTTTTTTTATATATATATATATAATAAATTAAGTTATTAAGTCAAAGATAATTTTATAATAATTAAGATGTTAGACGTTGAATCTTACTACTTTCATTCTATATATTTAATTATGAAACCAAACACAAAATAGCTGTAAACATGTGTAATTTCTGGAGCCTCACTTCGCTGTTTAAATTTAACGAGGTGAAGAGAAGGCAGTGCTGGTGATCAAAATCAAACAACTGTTGTTTGTACACGAAGTTAAAAATAATTAGCTTTGAAACACAGATTTCGATTTCGTGCAAGAAATTTGCAGAAGCACGATTAGTATTGTCAACCACAAGATCATAGGATATGGGGCCTACGCCCATCTGCCCTGGTTCTCTGGTTCTCTGTCAAACATCACCACTTTAATGACAGCAGATAACAACCATCTTTCCATGGTAGCTTAAAACCCTCATCTGGTTTTCATTCGTTGCTCAAACTTAGCAACAGAAAGAGAGAAAACACACAATCACACACATAGAAAGATGGTGAACCTTGTGGCAGCACAGACGCCATTATTGCATGGCCTAATGAAAATGGCAGGAGTGCAACCTCACCGAGTAGAGATTGAGCCTGGCACGGTCATGAACTTTTGGGTTCCAAATGAAACCGTCAAGAAACCTCAAAAAGGTGAAAAGAACAAGACCCCAACCTTAACCAAACCAAACAAACCTGTAATAGTTCTAGTCCATGGCTTTGCTGCTGAAGGTATTGTCACTTGGCAATTCCAAGTTGGTGCCTTGACCAAAAAGTATTCAGTTTATATCCCTGACCTTCTTTTCTTCGGTAGCTCAATCACTGATAAAACAGACCGTTCCCCAACGTTTCAGGCTGAAACATTGGTGAAAGGTCTTAAGAAGTTCGGAATAGAGAAGTGTATTGTAGTGGGGTTTAGCTATGGTGGCATGGTGGCGTTTAAGATGGCTGAGTTGTATCCTGACCTGGTTCAAGCCATGGTCATATCTGGTTCAATCCTGGCAATGACTGACTCGATCAGTGAAGCAACTCTAAGTGAACTTGGGTTCAAGTCCTCCTCGGAGCTTTTGCTGCCTGATTCTGTTAAAGGTCTTAAAACACTACTTTCTGTTGCTACTTACAAGAAGCTTTGGTTCCCAAATAGGCTTCACAAAGACTACCTTGAGGTTTGTTAATTTGCATCTTCAACGGGACTTGATTGGATTTTCTATCCATTACTATTATTTTTTCTTTTTGGCACTTGTTACATACAATTATTGGACCGAAAGTCTTTATTTTAATGAACAATTTTGCTAGCGAGCTTTTGCAGGACTCCAATCATATATACATGCATGCACACACACCCACACACAGAGGACCGAAACATGCAAGACGGGAGGTAGAGATTGCAAGTTGCAGGCCACTAGATCCACACACGAATTTACCTTGTGCTTTCTTTTTTAATGCTTCGGCAGATTTTTTTTCTTGTGTTGCCCACGATTGCTGTAGAATTTTTAACTATACTTTAATTAGGAAATTATAAGAATTTTAACGTGATTTCCTTAATTGTGAGGCCAAATCACTAAAGTTACCTTATCCCTTCAATTTCCCTGGTTTTTTTGCGGGAGAATAATGTCGTCAGGGACATTTGTCTCAGCCCCAACCACGGACACCTTAGTTATGTGTTTCGTTCTACCAACTCAACCTAAATACTGTGCTCGCTAGGTAGGTGGTAACAGCAGTACTTGCCATCTCTAACTATGCAGCTTTTAGATGGCCCTTTTATTTATGCATAAGAATTCAAGGTCGATGGAATTGTCAAAGCACAGCTTTTGTCTGTCTCAAAACCATTTTGGCTTCCAAACTAGAGAGTTTCGGCTTGCTAAAAATAACACTCGCACATTCAGCCTTCCGTGCACTGTTTTCTCCCTACAATTTGGTTGCTTTGATTAATTAGTAGCAGTGACTTTTTAGCTAACAAGCACTAACTGAAGACTTACAGGTGATGTTCACTAACAGAAAAGAGAGAGCTGAACTTCTAGAGGGGTTAGTCATCAACAATAAAGACCCCACAATCCCTAGGTTTGTACAGGTAATTTCAGTACTTAATTCCTCATGTTTATTCCTCCTAATGCATATGTTTAACATGATCACAGCCATAATTAAATGTTGCAGAAGATACATCTCTTATGGGGGGAGAACGACCAAATCTTCAATCTGGGGCTCGCACAGAACATGAAAGGGTATGCCTTGCAACATCTATAACTACTTGGTAGATATTAACCGCAAATCAATGAATCATACTGAACGTATATGGTGATTAGCTGATACAGACACGAACACATGCAAATTCGAGGACAATCGTCAAAACACAAGCAAAAGAAAGAGTGCAAAGGCAACTAAAAGTGCAGCACACTGATGGATTTGTTTTGTTGTTACAGGCAACTAGGCGAGACGGCAACATTTCAGGGCATACAGAAGGCAGGCCACTTAGTTCACCTGGAACGTCCATGTGTCTATAATAGATGTCTCAAGCGATTTCTTACTTCGTTGCTTGAAAATGGAGTGCAGAAGTGACAAGACAACAAATATCTTTCATTTTGCCTTCATATTTACTGCACTTTGTACTGCTTGTCTACTTGTTGGTGTTCTAGGTATGTTACGTCTACTGTAAGGAAAATTTAAATGAATTTTACTGAAATTTTTACTTCCTTTTCTCCTTTGTTTATTTCGTTTTTTCCTTTTAACACAACAAATGAACACTGGAAAGGACAAAAAAAAAAAAAAAAGAAGGAAAAAAATACATGTACATTTCAATCAATTTTCACTAATAAAATCAAACCAGCTCACATATGGTTGAGCAAACACTTCCATCTGAACGACGATTGTATTTCTTCTAGAATTCTTCCTTTGGTTTCAGGGACCCAGAGACACAAAAATGACAGTGAAAGCACTGACCACCGTGTAAATAGTGAAGGTCCCTGTTGACAGAGCAGTGGATTCATTGGTTAGGAATGTTAAATATAATTTGTAACTTTCAATATCTTTTATTAGCTTTTATAATTTTGTTTCAGTTGTCTTTTATTAGTTTTTATAGTTTTTTATTAAAAGGATTTTCTTCATTAATCAAGCTTTGTAGTTTTTTTACTCTTCTTTGTACTATAAAAGGTAAGCAAAACAACGAGGAAATATAACAAGATTTGCTTTTGGTATTGAGCTCCAGCTCTATCATTTATCCTTCCAATTCCTCCTTCTTCTTTGTTTCCGCTTTTATTTCCAACAAGAAATTAGAATAATAATCGTGTGCCACACACATGTACTCACACACTATGCGAGAGAGAGAGGGAGACCTGCACTGCTCCAAGTCATGAGCAAGTTTGCAGTCATTGTTACAAGCCAGGACGCCAGCCAATGTTGCAACACTGCCAGCAAGGCCCTTAATGTTCACTGGGAGAACCTGAAACGAGCCAGTAAAAATCTGCTCACTTTAAGAAAACAATTCATGAATAACTCTTTCACCATCACTAAACACATAAATAAACTTCATACGCTGACAATCTGACTGTAGTTCCATCGCATTCTAAAACCAACATTGAATGACTATCATGGGTGGAGGGGTTAAGAGCAAAATCATAGCCCTCCACTGGAAGCAGATGGTTGATATAAAGTAAGAAGTTCCGGATACCTCAGACATTATGATCTAAGGAATAGCTCCAAGTCCCACTGAGAAGGAAACCACCACAACCTGGATAAAAAGAAAGAGATTCCCTTGCAAGGAAGGTAACAAACAAGAGCATGGATACATGAAACATCCCACAAGTCCTCCAAGTGCCAGAATTCCAATTATGTGATACAAATATGAATCCTGTGGGGAAATGCCCTAGTACAAAACGAAGAACGAGAGAGAAAATAAGAAATCAAAATTTGATCACGATAAATAAAGTCAGATGCTTGATGAACGATAAACTTTAAGTACACAGAATGAAACATATCATAGGTTTGGTAGTTTTACAACTTGAGTTCTATAAATAGCTTTTTAATCATAAGCATAATTCACAAGAATAAAGAATTGCAAGTAATTATTGAGCATTTAAAATACGTATATAAAATTGTAAGCATGCATTTTACTGCGGTTGAAAGACTGCATGCTGTTGCATCTATCAAGCAATATAATATATTATCGCAAGAGAATAATTTTTTTTCCTTCTCGCTTTTGGTCTCCTCAAACAGCATATATTGAGTATTTATTTTTAATGATGGAGTTTGCTAAGATAAGATATGAATTATGATTTTTGGACAGAATAACAGTAAGCTTTCGGTCGGTCAGCTTCCAGAATTTTTAACGTGATAAGATGATGGAAGTGACGCCATTAGTGATAAGGAGTTTTCATAATTAATTGCCATTTTGATATGAAGGTTTAGCTGTACAGTACTCATTCCTTAGGGCCTCCCCAGGTCATCAACCTTAGGCTGATCATGAATCAGCAAATAAGCTATGATTAGCTGGGACAATATTTGATATCCAGGTACGTATATTACAATTATGATATTGCTTTTTTAGTTATATATAGATATATAAAAGTATGAATATACTTTTTCTGTTTGTTTTGCATCCTGATTTCAAGAATTTTGATTTTTCTATTTAAAACTGTTTTATTTTTATAGTTTTGAATTACATTAATTTGTTGATGTGTAAAATAATTTTTTTAAAAAATATATTAATAAATAATTATTACTACAATATCAAACACCGGAACTTATATTGCTGTAAAAGATTTTTCTTTTACGTATAATTAACTAACTCTATATGTAAGAAAGTTTGATTTTCCAGACAACGAAACCTTAACTAGAGCATTAATTCCTCTCTGGAATTCTTAGCTAATATTCTTGTTTGACAGGAGAGATATTAATCTAAGCATCATATATCGTGTCCTAGAAAAGGATCCCAACGCTTTTTTTCTTAATAGAAGCCACGTCACCCGTAAATGAGCCCATGCGGAAACAGACAAATGAGAGGTCTCCTCCACCTTCCACCTTGCAAGAGTCTTTTTCAACCTAAATGCTAACTTTACTATTTTGAATTTCTAATAATAAGACTGGCATTGATTTATTTTATATAGGGCGTTAATGGTTGATTTTTCAAAATAGTTTTTATTTAAAAATATATTAAAATAATATATTTTTTTTATTTTTAAAAATTTATTTGTAACACTACAAGAATAAAAAACAGAGTAAAAAAACGAAAATCGCACTTCGTGTGAAGGAGAAAACGGTGACAAGGAAATAAAGAGGGAAAATGAATGAATTGGATCGATGTGATTGATTTATGAGGAAGAAAATAGAGAAAGAAAAAGGATTTGAGGGCGCGCGGGCAAGTTCATGAACCATGGAGAAACAAGGGGCACCCAAGAATCCAAATATAACCTCCCCTTTGGGTCAAACTACCTATCAAGTGAAAAAGGAATAAATTGACGAGAAATGTGATTAGAAGCTTGGAATTAATGATGATGGAAGCCATCTCCCATTATAATATATAGTGCACAAATCTTAAGTAATGGGCCACGTCCATGACTTTTCCTGCTTTTATGTCAAATCTAACCACTTTTTTTTATATGATGGATATGTCAATTATCATAACGAGGATTTGTTCATGTGGTGGTAAACAGAAAACTCAATCAATTAGTTTTGTTTAAAATTTTAAAATTTGAATCGTCTGATTGATTACTTTGTTTCTTCAATTTATAAATTTTAAATGTTTACATCTAATTAATTTAATTCATATACAATTCGATACGTGATGAAATCCCCTAATGTGAAAAATATAATGTATCCCCTCATAAAATGTCCACACTTTCAAAAATAAAAAATATTTAACTGGTACGAGCAATTCTGCATATTCTGTTTGGTATCGTGGTAATGATTATTTTTTAAAATATTTTTTATTTGAAAATGTATTAAAATAATATTTTTTTAGTTTATTTTTAATATTAGTATATCAAAATGATTTAAAAATATTTAAAAATTAATTTAAAATAAAAAAATTAACCTTTCTTTTAAAATAGCAAAATAAAAATGCAGTAGCATGATAGTGCTACTAATTACCTTTTCCAATTGAGTGGTTTGTTGAATGGCTCCATTGATTTATTATTATTATTATTATTATTATTTTTGTCATTGCATGCACTTATTGTAGTAGTTTATAAAACTCCCCTTGAAGAAAAAGTTGTAAAGAAAGAGTAGCCTTATGATGAGGTATGAAATAAACCCTAGTTTGGACCTTTCGATGAAGGACAATTGAGTTGTGAAGTTGATAAAGAAGTGGTGCGTTGGAAGCTTATGAACACATGAAAAACAAAAATCTCAAGATTTGAGTGCTCTTTCATGTTTAAACTAATTAAACTATATATAAGAAATATATCCTTAAAGAATATGTATTGTATATGGCAGAATATATTGAAGAAGATGATGATTTTAGGTGTTATTAAAAAACAAAGAAAAATTGTCTCGAATTAACTCCTTACTTGGTGTTTGCTTGAATTTTTACACCCATCAAACATCACAACTTCCATGAAAAAGGGTATATATAGAAAAACATTATTTAACCTAGTTTATGAGAAATTATTTAGGATAATAGCCGATAATGATTTGTGATTAGGGATGCTAAAACAATTAGTTCATTTGCAATATTTATATTATCGGATTCAATTCGACTCGTCAAAGTTATATAATATAGATATTATAAATGATAGTGGGTCAAAAACATGGTCAACCTGGCCCAACTTGTATACCATAAAACAACAAACTTAATTTGTTGTTATCTGTTTTGTCTATTTTTGCAATTAATTCTTCTTTTTTTAGTCAATTGATTCATCAGTTGATATGTTAAGCATAAATTATTTGTTATAACTTATAACAAATTTTAATTAATATATTGAGCTCAAATCTTAATTATAATTAAATTCAACTCATAAAAAGTAGCAATATAAACACAAACTGTAAATATATTTATAAGAATTTCATCCCAACTCTATAAAATATTAAAAATTAAATTAAATATAATTATGAGCTAGAAACCTAACTCAATTATATCTACAAACACCCACCCTTGTATGTTCTTACATTATTAATAGAGAAATGATGGTATTATATGGGATATACTCTATAGCATAAACATGTTTCAACATCATTATATTGGTCCAACTATGGGACGATTGCCACGTTAGTGTCAAGTGCCATCTATACAGATTGTAGGTGAAGAAAAAGACAAGTTCGGGCATTGGAATTTGACATCTCTTTGGTTGGTTTGTAATGGAGGGCCAGTTGGGCCAATCTTAATAGCACCTAAGCCCAAAGAGAGATAAATTCTATCCGGGTAAGGAGTGCTGCGGATGGGACTAGTGGCCCATCAAAATTTGGGCTAGTGATTTGAATGGCATTGCCTCATATTTGTGATGGATGGGGCTAACCATTTTTGGTCCATTTGGTGGCACGTTTATTTTATATTTTCTTGTATTTTAAAAATGTTTTTGAAAATAATTATTTTTTAAAATTAAAATTTTAGGTGTTTTTAGATCGTTTTAATGTGGTGATGTTAAAAATAAATTTTTTTAAAAAAATATTATTTTGATGTATTTCCAAGCAAATATCATTTTAAAAAGCAACCGCTACCACAATATTAAACAGACTATAAAAAAAATAGCTAACTCTGTGTTTGGTATTATTATTATCATCAGCACGCAAAATGATCAAAAAATATTAAAAAATCATCAACTTTAAAGAAAAACGAATGGATCAATAAACCAATATTAAAGATATAATGTGATGGCCTTGAGTTAAGGAATTGTTTATTTTTGCGTTTTAAACACGGTTACAAACGCAAATATAAACAATTCCTTGACCCAAGGCCATCATCTCATATCTTTAATATTGGTTTGTTGATCCATTTGTTTTTCTTTGAAGTTGTTAGCTTCCATTGGAGATAGATGCACCGCACTCAAGCAATACCTAGACGGCTTTACCCAGCATCTCATAAATTAAACCCTAGACTTGTTCTATAAGCCAAGAATTCCTTGATAGGTTTAGAGAAGGGAGGTAAATAAGCCTCTCTCTCTACTTGGACTTCAAGGACAAGGATTGGTGAGGTGCCGTATGATTGTTCAAGCAACGAGATAGGCTTCATATTGCTAGTCGTCGTCGGCCCCACGTTGCGAGGGTCGATCCATATCTTATAATGATACTTTGAATATTAATTTTGAGGATTTCTTTGCATTTTAGAATAATTAATTTCCTTTTGTACAGATTTATATACACAACTTAGAACATTAATTGTACAATACTTATTTAGCACTAAAAAAAGATGTAAAGTGAATTATTAATGAAAGACTCATATAACTGGTTTAATTGTCTACTTTCCATTGCAAAATGGTCTGATTTTAATCATTTGATTACTTATAAATCTTTTAATTTAATTATAAAAACAATTTGAAACATAATGTGTATATAATTTATATATTATCCTAATAAATTTAATTCTTAATGTGAGTACTTATGCTAATTAATGCAATTAATTTTATCAAATATAATTTTAATTATGATAAATACAACTCTAGTTTTTATATATAGATCGAGTAATGTATCAATTTTGGAGTTATTTTTTATTTTATTAATTCATATTGCCTCCTCCCAATTAGATTTAGATTTCAAATTTACTGAAGTAAATGTGAATAACAAACTACTGTAAAAAATAAAAAAAATAAAAAATGGTTCAGCAAAATATAAGTACAACCTTATTAAAAGAAAATTGTATATTCTTTCAATATCTAAGTTGATAACCTTCTCGAGATACCATTAAGAAAACTAAAATATTTATTTATTTATTAATGATGGAGATTAAGTTAGAATTTTTTTTTAGTTTTGACTTTTGACTATTTAAAAATATTTTAAATTTTAAATTATATTTAGATATTTGATATTGAATTTGTATTGTATAATTTAAAGGTAATTTAATTTTAAATTGAAATCACATTATAATTTATTTTTCGTTAAATCTATTAATTGTTATTCTCTTCAGTTTAAATTTTTTTTTTTGGGAATTTATAAACAATTTTAACATGTTATATAGTAAGATAAAACACTCACGAGAATTTCTAAAAAAACAAATTATTTATGAGAAATGTTAAGATATTGTACTTTGCTCTTTACATATGTATATCTTTTTTGCTTTTTCTTACCGTATTTTTCTTATTTTTAGCTAAAAGTATTTATTCCTACATCCATTTCCTAAACTATCAGTAATAAAAATATGTATTTATATATTTGAATAAGATTATATCAAATATTACATTTATATTTGGAAACTTCAAGCAAGAGTTATACAATTTGATTTTAATAATTAACCATAAATATATATAAATTCAAATTATTTGATGGCTTTTTATTTGTCAGAAATCAAGTGATTTTCCCTATGGTAACAGGCTTCAAATGGAAGAGGGTTTTTTTTTTTTTAAAAAAAAAAAACAATGGAAAATTCATGCCACAATAATTAAAGGAATATATATATGCTTTGAGAGGTGCATGGAATTGCATCTGTTGGATCCCACCATTGCAGTCTGCAAACGACACGTGCATTCCACAAGCGTGCAGTTTGTGATGTGACTTCAAGGAGCCCATAAATCCAAACTAGATTTGCTTTTATTGATTCTTGCTAGGAAAAGGCCATCCTCTCTCGGTACAATATTTTTGTAATTTGAGGATATATAGTTAGCTAGGTAAATGTATTATTGTCCAAAATTAGCAAATAAAATTAGATATGTGTAGAAAATATGTTTAGTTTATAAATATAAAATATAATAAGTATATGGTTACTTGCAAGCATAATAAGAAGATTAGCATGCCTCATATATATATATATATATATATATATTACAATCTTATCATGCATTTTAATGTATAAAGATTAAATAAACACCAAAGTAGTACTTATTTGTTAAAACATTTTAAAATTGATTAAGGTTTGTAAATGTCAATGATCAATCATATGTCCTTAAAATTTTATTGTTTCTCACTTGACGCTTTATGACTTTTTCTCAATAAATCTCTCAAGATTCCAACGACATCACCTTGTTTTGGAGCACTTCTAAACAAGGTCAAACAAACCACTAAAATATTGCTCAATAATTCATCTACAAGGATTGAACCTAAACTTTGGATTATGAGAAATTTTTAGAGAAAAACAAAGGTTTAAAACCATAAAATAATGTTGGGAAATAAGGTGAAAAAAAGTGTCAAATTCTGTCAAAACAATGCAGAATTAACCAACCTTAAACACTCTTTTTCAGCCCTTTTTTTTATAGAGGATTTTAAAAACTAAAAGCTCATGGACTCCCCCCACTAACAACTTTGATCACCTACAATAAACCATAGTTAAACACAAATGTATCTTGATTTAAATCAAGTAAATTTTAAGCTTAAAAAACTGTCCGTGTATTGTTGAAAGAGTTTTAGAAAAATTAATCAGATTCTTCTTTTCATGGACTGGACAAACCAATGGGTTGGAAGAAATAATTATTCATGGACCAGGTACAAGTTCAAATTTTAGTTGGCAAACAAAAATCTTTTGTGGCCTAAAATATTATTTTACAATAAATTTAAACCCAAACATAGGCCCGACCAAAACCCGAGCAATAAACAAGTCGATTCAGCATACAAGTGTATGTGTATGGGTTTAAGCCCAAAGCCTACTTTGCATAGGATATCTTCCCTTTAAAATCTTGGGTGCTCTTTAGACCTAATTTTAACTTTCCAAATTCACACTTTATAAACACCAAGAAAATTTTGTTTCTTTTCTATATGTAATAAAGTTTTTATATAGGGTTTTAGGTTTCATCAAAACATGCCAACCAAAGATTCCTCAAGATCAACTTCTCATTCATCCATAATTTGTTTAAATCATGTTAATATTCCATGTTAAAAAGCTGATGTTAAATATTAAATTCCAACAAAAATTGTAACCTAAAAAGTGAGTGGACCTCACTTTTAATTTGGCCTTAAATGTTCTCATTAACCATGTTTTGTGAAATTTTTCAACAATCCCTCACATAATGAAAATTGTCTAACTAGTTTAAAAATGACTTGAACATTGTAAAGAGATATGGATTTGGTAATTCAGTACATCAGGAGAGGTAACCTTTTGACTTTGAACCTTTCTTAGTAAAATATTATTGGATTTACTTGCTAAATTGTGAAGACAATGTTTATAGTACTCATATAGTTCTTCTCTACCTCAATATTTTTTTTGTTCTCACAGTTATGTTTATTTTGGCCTTAAATAACTTCTAGATTTATAAGTGCTTTAGAAAATTCAACCTTTATCAAAACTCTCAAAGAAAAAACCAGATTTCACACTCTTATACGTGATCTTTCATTAAAAATATTCTTCTATACTCTAAGTGTACCAAGATATAAAATCATTAAGAGCACAACTCATTCTTTGTCACGTTGAAGCTCACACTTCTTCTATCATAGTAATATATAGGAAATGATAATTTTCAAGTGCTACAAAAAATGTTATATGACTTAGTTTTTTATTTGAACTTAGATATTGGGATCTCCAATCAACTAGATATGGCTACCATCATCACACTCTTTTATTTTTAAGGCTTTAAGCCTATTCCCCTCATAAATTATACACAAGCTCTCTCAATAAACTTTTGGTTAGTGGATTTACGATATTTTCCTTTGATTTTACATAGTTGGCTAATCGAGTAAGTAATATCAGGTCTTGTGCAATTCATAACATACATTAAACTCCCAATTATTCAAGAATATTTTAAATTTCTATTCCTTTGCCTATATTTTTTGGATAGATAGACACTTATATCTATTGATGTTTTCTCAATAGAATAAGATTAGGATAATATCAATCCATCAAATATCCTAGAAATTTTTATTCATAGTATAACAGCTGCAACACCCAAGTCTTTTATGTCAAACTTTTTAATTAATATATTTTTTAATAGACTTGACCATGTGATTTTCATTGCCTAAAATAAGCATATCGTCTACATAAAGACATACAATGACATAATCTTTATATATGTTTTTAACATAAACATATTTATCAATTTCATTGATTTTGAACTCATTTGACAATATAATCTTATCAATTTTTTCATGACATTATTTAGGTGCTTGTTTCAAACCATATAATGATTTGACAAGCCCCCGGATTGCTCCATGTAAACCTTTTCATTAAGGTCACCATTTTAAAAAAGTTGTTTTTACATCTATTTAATATACTTTAAGCTTGTTAATAATTGTAATGACTATTAGTGTTCACATGGAAGTTATTCTTGACATAAATGAATATGTGTCAAAATAGTCTACACCTTCTTATTGTTTAAAATCTTTAACAAGTCTAACTTTATATTTATCAATAGTGTCATTAGCTTTCATCTTCTTTTTAAAGATCTATTTATGGTTTAAAGATTTACTTCCAGGAGAAAGATCTACTAGTTCTCATGTATGATTATTCATAATGGATTCAATTTCACTATTGATTATCTCTTTCCAATATGAAGCTTTAGGATAGGACATTGCCTCAAAGTAGGTTCAAAGTTCATTTTTTAGCAAGTATGTTAGAAAATTAAGACCGAATATTTTGGTTATTTTTACCCTTTTTGATAAGAACCTCTTGAACACGCGGTTAAGCAACCCACACGCAAAGACATCAATTCCCGGAAAGCCAAGTAAATTAGGTTTGATAGGAGTGTGACACAAAAATAACTTATATCTAGGCACCAACACTATTGGAAACGGAAACCTCCACCCAATAAATATTGATTCGTGAATGAGAAGTATAAGAATGACGCCACGAAGTTAGTTGTTCTTCGATAAGTTGTTTTTTAGTTCATTAGAGAACCAAGGAAGGGAGATTATCCCACCAACACACAACAAGTATGACAAACAAGAAGTTTTATTAATCTGAATTGTCTGCTTACATGTCTGCTTATGTCTTTATTTATATTGACTCTAGACTGAAACAAACCCTAATGGACCCCTTATGTGGACTTATATGATGCCCACTTGTAATTAAACCCAAATAATATAAATAAAACTTAAACTAAGAAGAAAATAATAACAATAATAAATTCAAATTTAATATCCTAAATATGATAGGATCATATTTGTTGCTCTTTAGAAGTCTCATATAAGCTAAGAGAATCAAATTTAAAATTAACTTCTCTTTAGTTTCCCTATTTGTAAAGTATTCTTAGCCGACTTAAAAACTTATTTAATGATAAATTCTTACTATAATAAGGATAGAATAAATGTTTCCATACACCATAACGATTCCACAGTAATATGGAGTCCATACCACACATGGAAACTATGTTGTTGCCCATTAAATATCCTTGCAAGACTAGAAAATCCCCAAAACTAGCTGCCACATCTTTGTAGGAAAAGAATCCTAGTCAAATAGAAAGTTCACAAGTCAAAATGAAGTAAATAACAAAATTCGTACAGCCTATGTTGACCAATATTGTGATGTCCTCCCGAATTCTGATTGACCTGAAATTTTAACCCAATGTAGGAAAACATGTCAGAAGACTCCATGTAAATTTTCAGCTCGATCCAACAGTCGAATTGAGAATTATAACTGTTGTCGTGAAACTGAATAGTTGTGCATTTTACATCAGAATCCAAATCTGATTGTTTTTTCGTTGCCCAACTTATATCACTTTTACTCTTTTAAGCTCAGCTTTATCATCTTTTAGTTGATGACGATTACTTAAGCTAGCTTCAATCGTTCTCTTAAGTGAATGATTTTCTCATCTTCTTTCTATGGATACATATTTTCAAAGAATGTAACATTTATTGATTTCATAATAGTATTAGGATGAATACCCTAACTTGTATATAAGAAATATATATGCATTACTATTGTATACATAATCAATAAATACACAATCTCTAATTTTAAGTCATATCTTGATCTTTTCAGGATCATTTATTATTATCTTTGCAATACGCCCCTATACTTTGAGATGTTTGTAGGAAGATCTTCTATATTTCCATAATTTATATGGTGTATTTTCTAAATTTTTAAAAGATACTTTTCTAAGTATGTACGTAATTGATTGTTAGAGTTGCCTCCCCTTAAAAGTTCTGAGATGCTCTCGGACTTATCAACATGACATTCATCATTTATTTTAATGTTCACTTTTTATGTTCTGTAATGACATTTTGTTATGGCGAATAAAAAGCAGTAGTTTGTTGGATAATACCATTTTAGAAACATAATTCACCAAATGATGTTTCGTATTTTTCACCTTTATTACTTTTTATTACCTTTATCTTCTTATTAAGTTGATTTTCAACTTCATTTTTATAATTTTTAAACATTTCAAGAACCTCATCTTTTCTTTTAAGAAAATAGACATAACAATACTTTATGCAATCATCTACAAAAATAATACAGTATTTGTTTTCCCACCTCTAATTTGCATAAATTTTAAATCACCAATATCCAAATGAATTAAGTCCAGAGATTCACTTTTTTTTTTTTCCAATTGTTTGAAAAGAAGGTTCTGTAGATTTTGATTCTACACAAATTTTACACTTTTGTCTTTTCTAAAAAATATAGTTGGTAATAAATTAAGATTTATTAACCTTTATATAAAGTTATAATTCACATGGCCAAACTTTTTATGTCACATGTCATAAGAATCTAACAGGTTAAAAAAAAAGACATTATTATTACTTTTCTTTTTAATTATTTGAAAAAAAATATTTTGTGAATTTTGATTCTATATAAATTTCACATTTATTGTTTTTCTAAAAAATCATAGTTATTAATAAATTAAAATTTATTAATCTTTATATAGAGTTGTAATTTATATGGCCTAACCTACAATGTCATATGTCAGCAAACTCAAGTAGATAAAAATAACAGGCATTATTATTACTCTTCTCATATATGATTTCAATGGTTATTACATTCATTTTGAAAAGTCCATCACAAAAAAACCCCTCTCTTATCAATATTCTTTATTTAAAGGGAATAAATTTTTTCACTTTTAAAGACCAATTTAAACTATTTTTGCTCAATAATGAACCAAACATTAAGTTCATCTTAACATCAGCAATATGAAGCACATTCTTGAGGGTTAATAATTTTTCAAAAGTCATCTACAAAATGACCTTCCAACACCTAATATCTTAGAGGTTGATAAATTCTCTATGTACAAGTGTCACCAATCACTTCTTTATAAGTGAAGAACATTTTATTTTCGATGCAAACATGTCATGTTTAACCAATGTCAACCCATTCTCTTGGATATTAATGTTGGATAAAATTTTAAAGGTATTAATACTGGATAAAATTTTAGGTCGGGCTTGCTAAAATTTTGTTAAAATTAGATAGCTGTGCTATTTTTTAGAATGGTAAATCTTGTGTATGTTAAGATGCATGTACAGTAGATCATGAGTATCATAAGTCATGTTAAGTTGCTATAAGAAACATATGATGAAGTAAGATAAGGATAAATAAGTTTTTTAAAAACAATTGTAGTCTATTTTACATTAATATGAAAAATTATATAAAAAAAAATTGCATGAAAGAGAGCTAGGATTTTTTGTGTTTTTCTTTTCTCTCTTTTCTTTTTTACTCTCTATTTGTTTTTCAGCACAATTATAGCTAGGTTTTCTTTTTTCAATGATGGCTTCCCTACTATTTAAAGGCCACAAATTATGTCATCTTCTCTTTAGTTACTTGGTCATCAAGCAACTCAGTTTTATTTTGGTCTCTCATTTCTATTGTTTTACAATTTAGTTTCTTATCCATTTTGCTTTTTATTTTAATTATTTTTTATTTTTTATTTTGATTTTTTTTCAAGAAACAACGTTAATTCGATAAGAAAAGTAATTAAGAAATACAAAATTGATGCAAATACATCGAAAAACATATTTCTTCGATTTTTTTTAAAAGACATTAGTAAGAGAAGAATAATTAAAAATTACACAATGGATGTGCGAATAACTGAAATGCATCGAAAATATATTTTTTTGAATTGTAATTTTGCTTTTTTTGGATTTTCCTGAATGAAAATATTGGGGGACTCAAAATTGGTGTATGACAATGGTTATCTTCCTTGCCTCAATATATATATGGGAATTATTGTAATTTCCTTTATTTTTAAAATTTGCTTTGATGTAAAGTGTTATTTTCAAAAACTTAGTATACAAATAGAAAAAAAAACTATAAAATGCTCAAAGTAGTTTTTTCTAAAAATAAAATTTAGGGCTTGAATATAAATATTTAAAATCACATTGGTCAAATATGAACAAATAAAAAAAAGTTGAGAAATCAAGTTGTATTCTTACTCATCTCAAGAATAATAACTGAACTGTAAGTAATCCACCGTGCGTTTGTGGATATGACTACAGCAAAAGCGTTCGATGCCTTTTAATGGAAGTTTCGCCAAAACCACACTAAAATCAGCAAAAGGACATTAGAAGTGTAAGGCCTTCCCTTTTCAATTGCAGAATTTAGTTCATCTTTACCTTTACGGAACACAAGTCTAGCTTAAGCACCATGTTCTTGGTTTGCCAGCGCACAAAATTTCTAAGTCTGCAATGACTTCACATTGCACTTTAATAAAAATTATGCGACAGAGATAGTGTGGTGATCAGCTAAAGAAATCGTAAGAGCCATTTGTCGCCACGCTCAAAACTTGGCCAAGGACTCGTGAGTGCATTCTTTAATCAGAGAAGACAAGGTGTTCAATTAGTTTAATCGCTCTTTGATCCTCTCTCCTTTAATTTAATCATTAATTACTCGGAAATTGTTCCTCCAAACACTCACAAGATAAGCTGCTCACCAGGATAATTTATGTATAGACATACTAATTTAGTAAGATTAAGAAGCTCATGTGGCCATTTGCCATTAATTATAATTAACAGATATATTATGACATTTATGAAAGTTCAGTTTCCTAATTTGGCAAACGAAAGTTACAAGACAACCATGGTGTCGAGAGAGAGAGAGAGAGAGAGAGCGCAGAGAAATTGCATCTAATTTCACTCGACGATTAGATTAAACCTTTAGAAGCCCCTATTTTCCAATACTTTAAAGTCTCCAATGTGACTAATCCTTCCATGCTCTCCCTAATTTCAATATAATTAAGGATTGATTTCTCTGATTAGCTTGTCTTTTATCTTTCATTTCCCTCTGTCGGTGCATAAACATATCAAAATCCATTATGAGAAGCTGCAACCCTATCAAGGAAGTCCGGATGCAATAACCATCTAGGTGGTGGCCCAGTGATAAAAGTCTGGGATCAAGAGGTTTGCTTCTTCTGTGGTCTCAGGTTCGAGCCTTGTGGTTGCTTATATGATGGCCACTGGAGGCTTACATGGTTGTTAACTTCAGAGTCCATGGGATTAGTCGAGATGCGCGCAAGCTGACCCGGACACCCACATTAAACTAAAAAAAAAAAACCCGAATGCAATAATTCGAGATGGGA
>Ga0307517_10005316_pt1 | contig 19451 bp, 11 predicted proteins | sample 23_EM_MG_FD_194515 | JGI IMG/M metagenome (GOLD analysis project Ga0307517, IMG submission 194515) | Populus trichocarpa ectomycorrhiza microbial communities from riparian zone in the Pacific Northwest, United States - 23_EM | ecosystem: Host-associated > Plants > Roots > Unclassified | place... | reverse complement strand
TACATATATTTTGTGTTTATTATATTTTTTATTATATATATATATATATATATATATATATATATATATATATATATATATATATATATATAGAGAGAGAGAGAGAGAGAGAGAGAGGATTTTGAAAAAAACAAAAGTACATGATTTTAATTATATCAAAGTATAAAAAAGTCAAATTAAAAATTAAAAATATGTAAAACTAATTTTCAAGTGATGTAAAATTCAAGAAAGGTTTGACATGTTTAGTTTATAATAAAATCAATCCTAATTCAGGTCCTATGGGGTTGTCTTAGCACTGTATTTTTAATAAATTTTGATTTTTTTTATTTTAAATTAATTTTTTTTTTGTTTCTAGATTATTTTGATATGAATATATTAAAGATAAATTTTAAAAAATATATATTATTTTAATATATTTAAAAAAAACACTTTTAAAAAACAATTTTAATTAAACTCTCAAACATCTATAATATTTTTTTATTAACGTGGATGTTTAGGTCAGTTTGCACACACTTCGACTAATTTTTTAGGCCCTTAACGACCTGTAAGTTTTAGTAACTTTAAAATTTATAAAATTTAAATTAATAATTTTTAAAAAATAAATTTAGAGTTTTTCAGTTAACGTATTATCCAAATATTAACCATATCTATAAATATTTGTTTGGTTTTGAGTGCCACTTCCGTTTCTTTGTTCGATGCAACCTTAATTTTCTAGTATAAAATATTAAAATAATATATTTGTTTTAATTAAAAAAACATAAATTATATAAAGGAGTATGATAGTATGAAAATAAAAGCAAACATAGTGGGCATTTAAGACAAGATAAATTATTGCACGGGAAACAAGGTTGAGATGATGGTGTTTAATTCTGTCTTGTAATTAGTTAAGTACCTTGGATAAGAGGATGCCTCCACCTCTCCTCGAAGGTAACGGCTAGATTTTTACAAAATGATGTGTGAAACAGCTGAAAGCTACTGTTTTTTCCAGTATCGTACCGATAACTGTGAAACAAATGCACCAAATTAAGAAAGATGAGAAATAAGAAGAAAAAAATAACTTAATTTAGATGAAATTCGTAAGCATTCTTGGCAAAACAAATGCACCAAATTTTAGTTTAAATAAAATATTTTAAAGGACAACTAAATTTACTATATTAAAATAGACTTCTCGAATTTTGGATAAGTAGAGGAATTACTATCAATTCTTATGTTATCTTTGAGAAACTCCTGTTTATTTAGATTTTTTTTAGATATTAAAAAAAAAACCTCATGATTCTATTCAAGAACTTTTAGTTTTAGGTTAGAATGACTCCCTAAATTGTTTTTTAAGAAAATAAAAATAGCTCAATAATAAAAACAGATGGAACCAACCCCAGATAGTGAAAGCAAAAGGAAAGAAAAAAAGTAGTATAGGGGACCAGTGAGAAAGTGTTAACTTAACCACAGATTGTGCCGCAAATCGAGCCACCAAGCCACAAATACTGACAATTTTGCTGCAGAAAGGCCGCACGCTCACCATGCTTTGCCTTTATGTTATTATACCAATCCTAATCCTCATAATATCCACGCGCTTTCTGCTATCCAGCTAACGGACCTCCTTTTCTTTATTAATTTTTTTTTTTTTTTTTCTTAAGCAAAGAGCTAAATTTATTACTGATAATAAATAATGATACACGTTTCGGTGCGGAACGCGTCCTTATTTGTCTGTGACTAGGATGTGTTCGAGAATGAGATTGAAATTATAATTATTTTTTATTTTTTTATGTTTTGAAATTATAGTAATACGATGATATTAAAAATAATTTTTAAAAAATAAAAAAATATATTATTTTGATATAATTCTGAGAAAAAAACATTTCGAATCACAATTGCTAACGTATATATTTTCAAACACCCCTTATAAAATAAAAATGTCATGTGTAACTAAGAAATTTAGCATTAAAGCGGGAGAAAAGCGTGGGAGGAGAAGCACTTGCAACTGAGTAAAATTGCTCAACTAGCTAAGGAGTTTCATAGCATATATTCTTGATACATGAGTGGTGTGTGAAGAAAATTCTCAAGAAAAATTGTCCGCTAAAGAGTTAGAAAGCTTGCAAACTTCTAGGGGAGTTCTCGTATTAACTATTAGCAATTGAAAGTTTCGGTTATGATGACAATAGTTTTGAAGACCGTCAGGTTTTATGGCAAGCTATTGTGGTAAAAGATAAAATTAAATGTTTATCTTGACAAGTAAGATAGTATAGATACAAAAGATTTGTAGGCGACAATACTCCTCTAATAATCTACTAAATTAGTGAAAGTTATTTATCCTGGGTTTGGCTTTCCCCGAAGGGTTTTTTATTTTTTCAAAAGTTCTTCAAATTTTTTTTCTTTGTAACCAAATAACTTGTTCATTTAAGTTTTTCACACTTATATTTATTTGGTTACTGATTAGTGTTTGCAAAGTGTTAGTAGATTATTAATGTTTAGTTTCCCCTTTCAGGAGAAATATAGTTCCTATAAAGAAAGCTCAACTCATGCAAGAAGGTCACCAAACAAAGCTACAAATAAAAATAGAGCACGAAAAAAGAGCCCGATTAAAAATGAATACTCAAGGAAAGGTTGACAACTTAAGAAAAGAGGTAGAAAAACTTACAATTCAACTCAAACAAACACTGCAAATCATCACTATGAAGAGAAAAACACTCAAGATAAATCAAGAACATACAAAAGAACAACCCTTTCTTAGTAGATGGCTTACATTCCAAGTGCAAACAATGTTATTTGCCTTCACCCTATAAAAATAGAAAGCAAATGATGCCTCTTTAAGGTCCCAATATATTAAAGTACTTTTAATAGTTGATTGGATAAATGAAAAGTTAAGAGGAACAATTACTCAAACAATGAGTAATGTGCAAGGATGTAGCAATACTTGAATAAACAAAGTCCAGATTCTAAAGAGTTGGGGGGAAAGAAGAGCACGTTAGGTTCTAGCTTAATTACTCAAGAAAATGCATTAACTACATTAAAAAGATAAAGAGATGACCTATTAACCTCTATATAACAACAACAAAATGTTTCCAATAATTACAAGAGAAATTCAGAGTATTGTAAGATTCTAAGAAAGAGAAAGATCATAAAATAACATATATAGAAGCAATACTAAAAGCTAAAAATAGCAAGCAATTGAAAGTGACTCATGAGTTAACCATAGTGAAATGGTTATAAGTTCTTAATAAAACGGAGGGAATACTTCACCACAAATTCAACCATAAGAAATTAATAGAGACGACCTTTACATATACCTCATTTCTTGATAAGAATTTCTCATATAAACATTTAGAGTATATTGGGGATTCGGTGTTGAACCTACTTTCCACAAGAAAACAGTACTTCTTATACCTAATATCAAGGAAACAGGGCTTTAATTTGGCTAAGAGTTGCTAACATGGACACAAAGAAACTAGCATGAGTGACATTTAAGCATAAATTACATTAATATTTGCACTATTAAAATCCTTGCCTTGAAAAACGTATCAGAAGATTCTCATAAGACATCCTGGACTATCCTTTACACTCCAATGAGCTCTTTGAAGTTCTAAAGACATTGGTTGACCTTATTGAGACAACTATATGAGCTATTTACATTGATAGTAGTTTCTCGATTAATATTATATGAAAGATATTTAAAGGTTTGTTGGAATCAATGATTAGCCTAAAAAAATCTGAAAGTACATCCTATGATAGAGTTGTACAAAATACACTAGAAAAAAATTTCAAAAGTAAAATTTATGGATTCATGGAAAGAAAACATAAATATAGAGGTCCTCGTTGATGGTCAACTTGTGGGCAAAGGTATTTATTGTCCAAAGAAGAAAATTACACATAATATGGCAACCAAGGATACATTAGGGAATATCAGGAAAGTCTTTGGAGACAAAAAGCATTTATGAAATACACATGCACATTTCAACTTTGCTAGAATTTTATTTAGGTTTTTCATGTTTGGAGACTATACTAGATTTTCAATAAAACATCCTTTTCTATGTCATTTTTGTTGTTTTAAAATTAAGAGATATTTTTATAAAAGCAATATCTCACATTTTATTTTCGTTCATAGTCGGATAAGTAAAGTGATGAATTTATCTAAAAATAGTTGAACTCCAAAATGTATCATGCAAATGCTAAGAGGCCATCCCACCTTCAAACCTTGAAATGTCCTTTCACTTCTAATAGATACACAGATATAAAACCTCAATCGTTTTTAGTTAGCAAACATTTGTAATTGCAAAAAGAGATTTACATTAACATTGCGTTAATTTTTTTATTTAACATTATCTACCCATCTTAATGACTTTTTTTTAATGATTTCCATTAGTACATACTAGCTTTATATCAGAGAAATGCATTGAAGAAAGGGGGCAGTGACTAACCTGTTAGGCAAATCATTTTATTCTTATTTAGAGGTAATTCCCCTTAAGTTAATGGTAACTTTATAATCCATATAGACATCACCGATAACAAGCTAATAGATGTTAAATTGTATTTTGAGTTATGCCGACACTAATTATAGTACCATTTGCAATGTTTTAAAATCTTATTGTTTCCAACCTCATATGTACCACAAAATTCTAAATTTATACTCCATTATTATTTTCTAAGGGATCATGTTACAAAAGCTAGTGATTTATAATGCCTATTAAGAGAAAAACTTTTTGTGATATGAAAAATATGATTTATGACTTCCTTGCTAAGAGAACTTCTTTATAACAAATGATCGTGAGAGATGACACCTTTTACTATCTAGTTATCGGTGCAGTGATGATTTACAAACCTATAAAGAATCTATTGAATGCATTTTATTATGGGGCCCTAAATCATTAGTAATATAGAAGCATGTTTAAGTTGATTTAATTTATAGTAGCTTTAATGTCCGACCAGAAATTTATTGCTCTACGAGAGTTCATATCTATCATGTCTTTATTGATATAAACACTTAGCTAACAACTGATTTACCTAAACATTGACCATAGTGTCCCATAACAACGAGTGATTTTTGGCTAGATACAAATTTAATTTTTAACAATGGTTGTTATTCTATACCTATGTTGATATATTTTATAAGACCTCGTATGATGTCATTTCTTTCATATTATATTTTTTTTTATGATCCAATAGTCAATTGTAATCTATTCTAATCATAAACACAATAAATTATCTCTCATTATAGATATGGACGCGCAATGGTTTGATGCACTATAAGAGGGGGATTATGATAATGTAATGAATCGCGTTGTTGATTATGTTAATTAAGGTGGTGGTTTCGATAGCAATGAAGGTGTTGGTGATGACAACAATACAAATGATGATGATAATGATGGTGAAGAAAATGATTTAAATGACAAAAATGAGTCGTTTTTTAGTAGAGAGTTTGATCATTATAAACTAGTACTATGCATAGCCAAAGCTCTCACACTATACTATAATAATTATATTTATAAAGAACCATGTATAGTTTCATACAACACAAGAATGCGATGGTTGAATGAAATTTTACAAGAACATTGAAAATGATCTATAAACGTGTTTAGAATAGATGCGATGACATTTCAAAGTCTTTACTTTGAATTAGAAAGCCAACACAGGTTAAAAACATCAAGAAGGACAAGTATTTTTGAGAAGGTCAAAATGTTTTTCTATATATTAGCATTAGGTGCTTCAAATAAGAAAATGCAGGAGAGACTTCAATATTTAAGAGAAATTATTAGTAGATAATTTAATGAAGTTCTAAGAACAATAAGTTTACTCGTAGTATATGTCATTAAACTATAAGATCCTGAATTTTTAAACACAGTACATGAAATTGTGAACAATCCAAGATATATGCTTCATTTCAAGGTAACGATAACATACTTTTTAATCAATAATGCTATATATTAATATTTTGTATAATTTTAGGCTTTATCTAATTACATTGGTGCTTGTTGCTTATTGTTTTATGTAGAATTGTGTAGGAGCTATCGATGGAACATATCTACGGGTGTGTGTGTTTACAAAAAATTAAATACTATTTATTGACATAAAAGGTGTATCGATACAAAATATAATGATTGCATATAGCTTTGACATGCAATTCATTTTTGTTTGGGTCGATGAAAGGGTAGTAAACATGATATGCGATTTTTCTTGAGGTTATTGACAATCATAATATCAAATTTTCTAAGCCATTAGAAGGTATTAACAAACCAAAACATGTAATGTTATTTATTTTATGAAAATTTAATGTTATTATAATTATTGGGTAATAAATAAAAAGTCAGTATATGTTATCGCGGGGAAAAACTATGTAATATTTTGGGATATCCTAACAAATATGACTTTTTATGTTCATATAAAGGTGAGATATAATTTGCAAAATTTCCTAGGTGATGACAACCACGAACTCAAGAAGAAACTTTCAATTGTGCTCACTCTTCAGTACTTTCTGTGATATATTTGGAGTGTGAAGAAAAAGTGGGGAATTTTTATAGAATATGCCTTCGTTTCCTTACGAAGTACAAGTTCAGATTGTAGTGACATCTATGACACTACATAACTATATTAAAAGAAAGTCATATGAAGATGTGACATTTAAGAAATTTTGTCGTCATCTCAATTTTATTCCTAGGGATTTTTTAACCAATTTATTTCTACATTCACAAACCGATAAAAACTAAAATCCTTTCTTTATAAATTATGTTCATGATAGAATTATAGCAAATTTAATAGAATAATAATAAAACCGGTGTTATAGTTGGCATGATTGTCTTTATAATATATTAACAATAAAATAAACATTAATATAAATGCATTAATGTTCTCTCTTCTTCCTTTCTTCTTTCTTTCTTTTTATATATTATATGAGTGGGGTCTATTCAGCTACCTAACACTAAAAAGGTTCCATTACATGGATAGAAGAATGGCAAAAAAAAGAAGCTCGATCTTACAAAGGCAGTGAGTAAATTTATAAATGAGGCATATAACAATGGTGAAACACGAATGCCAAGCCATGAGAGTTCCAACACCAACAAAACCGTGCTTGTTTTGTCCTAAATAAAGAATCCACAGCCCTTATCCTCTCGCAGCCCAGCAGAGATACATCTCTGAATTTTGAAAAGAGATTAACAAATGAAAATAAAAGAAACAATCCCCTTCCTTGCGAGGTGATGAAGTCACAAACTATGAAAAGAGTTACTAAGAAGTTCTTATGGGTCGAGGGAAAGCACCTCCTTCTGCTAGAGCCTTGAGGGAATATCAAGGAGCAATTGTGGGAGTATGAGCATAGTCTTGTAAAAATTAAAGCATTTTCATCAAAATTACATGTATTGTCACTCTTGAGACGAAGAGATCTAACTATTTGATAATACTACAGTACGAATAAGGAGTGAATTTGTGTAGGTTTCTATTCAGTAATAGAAAACCTTTTTTTTTTTCTAATGAAAATTGAGAAACTTGTTCATTTGTCAAGAATGAAGAGAAATTTTTCCATAAAAAAATAAGATAAGAAAAACGTTAAGATTATAATTATTTTCCATAAAAATTTAAAATAAAAATTTGTATTAGTCATCTTAATTAATATTTATATACTCATGATAATTTAATTATAAAATATAATTTCCTTTCATTCAAATTAAAAACTATCATAAGAAAGTTATATTTGTTAACTAAAAAAGAAATTCTTTATATTTGATTTACAATAAAAAAAACTTATGACACCAGGTATATGAAAATATATATAAAAAACAATTTTAATGTTTTACATTGCTACAAAAAAAAAGCTTGTATATAAAAGAAAAAACTTATACTTTTTATGTTTTTTTATTATTTGAAAAACAGTAGAAAACTTGTACAAAAAAACTGTTGGAAACCTCTAAAATATGTTTTCCAAACTCAGAACAAATTAGAAAACTAATTTTCAGTTTTTTAGATGGAAAAATATCACATTTATACATGGAGTTTTTCTTCTCTTTTTTTCGACTTCAATTTTTCAGAAAAGTAGAGTATTTTTTTTAATAAATAAACCTTTATTTTCTAATTAAAAATAGTTGTTTGTTGTTGGGCTTTCTTGAAATTGTCTGTTTTTTTATTGGTGAAAAATTAATTATTTGGTATAATGCAAGAGGTCCCCAAGGGGCGTGTCGTGATGACAAAGGGCTTGAGATTTGCACAGCAGGTCTCGAGTTCGAGTCAGGACGTGCACCTCTTATAAGAGCCTGGGACAGCCGGAGTTTTATTCGCTCACCTGGGCCCACAAAATACGCTTTTCAGGGGTGGAGTTTTCCTAGAATCCAAAAAAAAAATGTGAATATATAAAAAAATCAATAAACATGTGACAAACAAAGAAACAACAACAACTACTACCACTGTGTATAAGCATAAAATGAACCACATACATACAAATTTATAATAACTACTGAAATTTAAAACAATGTAAATAGAATACTTCCTGAATTTTATTTGGATGAGAATAAAAGGATAAATACATTGCTATAAAGGGTCACACTTTATCTTTAAATCTAAATTGCTCATCATTTAATGTATATAATTTTAATATAAATAATCTCTCATGATTTTAATAATACCACTTTAGAAAATTACACTACTGATCAAGGCTTATAAACTTAAAAAGAATCTATCTAAAATTGGATAGTAGGTAGAAAAATAGAATGGCAAAAAAAAGTTGGCGGAATAAATAAAAGACTTGCTTGGCTTGTTATACGAGATCTAGAATAGACCCAGGAAGCGTATTTATTAGCAGACAACCATAAATCCTGAACGAGACTAGTCTTATCCTTTAAAAAAGTGTGGGGATATTCGGGTAAGAACAAAAAAAAATACGAGACCTAGAATGCCATAATTAATGTTGTTGTTTTTTTAATAAATAACATTAAAAATATTTAAGATATGATATTAAACAGGACATAAAAATTGTTGAAGTCATTAATCCAAAAGTTAAAATATTTAAGACTTGAACAAAAGTATCTAGCTATTAATTAATAGGATGATAATTTATCATGCAAGTACTAAACCTAATATATTCAATGAATCCAAACAAGTAATTATTCATGAGTTGATAAAAAAATATTTTTTTTATATCAAAAAACTATTTTATAATTAATTTAAATTTAAATTGATCCTGCAGGTGGTATAATCCAAAACCCTCACTGTTCAGGGTTTTCTCTCTAAAAATTTTTAGAGTTCGATAATTTTCTCAACTAAAAATTTTTCGGATCAATTTTTGATACAGACATTTTCTAGCAAAGATTTAACCCTTAATATAAAAGCACCACATTTTTAATTAGATTTCAAATATACATGCAAGAACCAGTTTCTAAAGCATCTTGAGCCCATTCACAAGTCAAACGAGCATGATAATGCTCTTAGGCCTTCTCAAGCCTAAGCTCTACAGTCTACACCCTCCCTTCCACGCACCTATCCTACTGCACAAGCACATGCAACTACAATTATATTAACTACTTCATTACAGTTTCTACGATAATCAGCCATATTAATCAAATGAATTAATTAATAATTATGATGAGAAAGAGACCCAATAGCGTATAAATGTGCGAAAAACGAGATTAATTGTGAGAATATCAAGAAATTTACTATTAAGAATGCAGGTAGCAAAGTGCAGCAGAACAGTGGTGATGAAATATGCACAGTAAAAAGAAAAAAAAATGGCTGAGATTGAATGACAACAATAGTAACGGTAGAAAAGAAAGTAGGAAATCTAAACTGAAAATTACATACAGTGTTGAAGAGCTTGGTGGGGGAGTTTTTGATGACTTCCATTGATTGAATCTCTAAACCCAAACTCTCATTGGATGAAAATATGTTAGTGGAAGTCATCGCAACTCACACTCTCTCCCCCAATCTTCCCATAAATATCACTTATTCGTTCATCCCAAGATACGTAATTTGCTTTGGAAACATGATTTTCAGGAATAAGCAACATTCTGAATCATTTCAACGTAGAAATCATATGTAAAGACAGAATCATAAAGCAGCTAGGCCTCTGCCTGTTTGTGCGTGGTGTTTCTGATATACAGTATCAGAATGGTTTTAAAAAAAGAAACATGGCGTGAAGGAATCGGAACGTTCTCTTCTTGCTTCCCTTTCGTTTGCTTATGAGTTGCACGCGGAGAAGATGCTTTCCCTCACCTTTATGCATGCAAAAACAAAACCATTAATTGGTAATTTGGAGTTGTCTTCAAAAGAAGAGGAAAATCATAATCATGCACTTTGGCACTAATCTGAACAGCACTAAACACCCTTTTCCTTTTCTCTTTTGTTCAAGTAATAGATGGTATACACTCCTCATTTGTCTGGGTTTAGCGAACAAGCCCTGACTTTTTACATCATCAAGTAAAAAGCTTGTTGTTGAAAAAGAAATTACAAACAATTTGTACTCAGTACACTGGGAATCAATCACTAAGCTAATGTTTTATTTGATAAAACAAGTTTTTTGCTTGCGTCGAAGAGGATGCACTGGAAAGCAGAATGCAAAGGCAATGGTGGTCATGTCATATGTAACAAGAAGATATTTAACGGGTCAGACTTGAGCGTTGCGGAAGCTCAGACGCACTATATATTTTCCTCACATTTTATTTACAGTAAATTGCTTCGTGTCTAATGATTTTGGGGCCTGGGAATATTCGTGCAGTTATGAATATATTGAATTAAATATGTCTTACGAAACAGCCATAACACAAACGACGCTTTGGCCGAGTGGTTAAGGCGTGTGCCTGCTAAGTACATGGGGTTTCCCCGCGAGAGTTCGAATCTCTCAGGCGTCGGTTAAATTTTTTATTTTTTCAATCCCACAAATTTGGGCTAAGAGGCCGCTTATGAAGATCCACGATGGGCCCAAAGTATGGGTTCCCTACAAAGACCAGACGCTACAATGGATGTTCATTTTCTCTTCTCTTTCTCCATGCAAAAGTTCAATGGCCACTCTTCGAAGTGTTGATATTCGCCCCCCGAGTTTGCTCCTATCAGGAATGATTCCTTTCCCTCGTAGAGAGCGGCTTAGCTTACCCTTTTTCCTTTTTTTTTTTTTTTCGAATTCTTGGTTGATGAGCGTGAGCAAGGCTCTCAAATGGATGGACCTAGATCATCTAACGGAATCACAACATGCCTAAGCACTGATATTTCACTGTTAAACAGAGAGAGGGCACAACATGAAACAGGGAGCATGCTTGCCTGTGTTTTACCCAGAGAAACGTGTACTCTATAAAAATAGGAATCTCACTCGCTTTAAGACAACAAACGTCGATAATTTGCTTTCAGGATCTTACCATGCCCTGGTAAGCGCTATTCAATCATAAAAGTATTAAATGATAACCAGGAACAAACATGTTTTATTCACACTTGGAAACTAGATGACGTTTGATAGAAGGCAGCTCTCATAAAGTGTCCAAATTCTGTTCGTGGTGAACGTTTTACCAACCACATGGATGAACTTCACATTCTAGAACCAGAATCGATGATAAGCTGCAATTGCATGAATTAATCTATTTAGTACATCAAGAAGACTTTCCCATGAACATGTATGCGAGACATCAACACACAGGAAAGGCAATACCCGTAAAACAGTTTTATCCAAGAGGGAAAAGAAAAACAAATCTTGCATCCACCCTAACAGACTGACTTTTTGATTGATACTATTAAAAATTGCGCTCAGTATGTGTGAAATTCTGAATTTCAATAAAAAAACATAAGAGTATAAGTCGAACAAACATGAGGTAAAGCGCTTAGAAGTCAGGAATCCAGGTATTCTTCTTGACACCATTGAAACAAGAATGAATGGTGCCCAGAGGCTCCAAACGTTCTAGTGGCCATACTTCTGAAACTCCCACTCACTATTATCTGCAGAGACAACACCACAAAAATAAAAACAAATGAGAAAATCTTTAGGCGATAAGATGAAAAGAATCGGGGGAAGCAACAAGAAACATACCCAATGGGCACACTTGACGAGTCTTGAGCCATCGGCTGATGCAGTGAAAGTGAAATGCATGGTTACACACCCCTGTGGACATAACAGTGAAGCTTGCTTAAACATTAGGTGCTAATGCCAGTCTAATTTTACACCCTTGACATATTTTATAACTCAAAGACACAAGCATAAGAAACAAATTAAAAAGTATGCGAAGATAAACAAACAAACATAAACAAGGTAAACATCATTATTAAACAGCTCCAATTATAAATTACATACAATATCCAAAAACAATGAAAATAAAGATAAAAACACTCAGGATTCCAGCTTAAACAACAACAATGGCAACAATAACAATTGTGGTGGTGGTAGAGAACCACTACCATTCCCTTAGAAGCAGCAGCTAACCATTCCGAAGATGCTCAACAATATTTTCATTGTTGTCAAATCGTGATTTTACAAGTCAATTTGTATTTACTTGCAAAATTGAACAACAAAATCGAAAACCAATAAAATCGGACTTGACTTGTGCAAATTCGATAAACTCGGTAAAAAGTTAGTTCGAGTCAGCGATTTTACACGAAGTATAAATAGTTCCAAAATCCTTGTCCTTCCTCTCTATTAAACTTCTTGTTTTGACATCAATCAGGTTAGTGTTTCTTAAACTTCTTGTTATATTGTCTCCTATTCTCTCTCTTTCTCCTTCCCTGTGTGAGTCTGATCTGCTCCTTCAATTCCAATTTCATGATCGTCTCCATCCAGGTTAGTGATTCTTTGTTCTAGTATGAATAACTGGTCGACCAAATATGTGATCCGAGGCTTTCAACATTTTCTATCTTTCGGTTACTTAATTTCCTACATATGTTACTTTACAATGCACAAGTTGAAATAAATGACTTTCCTTGCCTACTTTTGGTTCGGTATTTCAAATTTATTATGATACTATTTTATAATTGTGCTATATTTTCTTCCACTTGTATCAAAAGTCACAAGTCATTATATGTGGGACGTGCTTGCTATAAATCTCAAATTAATATAATAAAATATTATTTACGATGCAATACATCTAAATACTTATGAGTCTGTAATTCTTTTTTAGCATTTATTTTTTTAAATATACCTTTAGAGTTGTAGTTATACTATAATATTAATAACCATGGGATGATTACTTAAGTTAATGACTGATTTCAGGATTGATTTGAATTGATTCTTAAACTGTTGAATACATGACATCTAAAAAAATACCACTAGCAATAGACTTGACATGGGATGGCAACATGGTATAGATATTGATAAGAATTTAAGAAAACTTCAGTGCAAGTATTGTCAAAAAATTTTCAATGGAAGCATTTACCGTTTCAAACATCATTTGACTTGCACTCGTAAGGATGTTGACTCATGCCAATAAGTACTAGAAGATGTAAAGAAAATGATTTTGGATGTTTTGGTGAAAAATCAAAAAGCAACTAAGAAAAGAAAGGCTTTTCAATATATTGGAACAGATGAAGATATAGATGAAGAAGGAATTAGTTCAGTGGACAAAGAAAAAAAAGTAGCAAGTGGGAGTGGAAGCACACAAACTACGATCAATTGACTACTAAAAAAGAATCTTAAAGAAGAAGCATGTCAACAAATTGCAAGGTTTTTCTACACTAGTGCAATTCAATTTAACTATGTGAAAAACCCTGCGTTTGTTAAGGCACTTGAATTGATTACAAATCACGGGCCATCTTACCATGATATTAGAGAGAAGTATTTGAAGCATGAAGTAAATCACACAATGAAATAGCTTGAGGAGTACAAGCTATAATGGAAAAAAACAGGTTGTTCAATAATATCTGATAGATGGACTGATAAGAAAAGATGTTCTATTTGCAAGTTTTTGGTTAATAGTCCTAAAGGGACAATTTTTTTGTCATTAGTAAATACCTCTAATATATCCAAGACTACTGATAAGGTATTTGATATGTTGGATGCTATTGTGGAGAGGATTGAGGAGGAAAATATTGTGCAAGCAATCACTAATATTGTTGCAAATTACAAGGCAAGAGGACAATTGTTGATGGGAAAGAGAAAGGATTGTTTTGGACACCATGCGTTGCCCTTTGTATAGACTTGATATTGAAAGATTTTGAGAAGAAACTAAAAGTCCATCAAGTAACTATTGCTAGGGGGAGGAGAATTACCTCGTACATATATCCAAGATCTATTATTATTTCCATACTAAGGCACTTTACAAAAGAAAATGATTTGATTAGGCCTGTTGCTACTCGGTTTGCTACTGTATACTTGACTCTTGGATGCTTGAGTGATTCTAAACTATGGTTGATGACAATGTTTACTTCCAACCAACGAAGGTTATATGGGTTTTCAAGAATGGAAGAAGAGAAGTGAATTCAAAGTTGTTTTTTGGACAAGTTTTGGATGTCACTATATGTATTAAGACAATATATCCTCTAATTAAAGTTTTTCGATTAGTTGATTCAGATGAGAAACCAATTATGAGTTTTATATATGAAGCAATTGATCAAGCAAAAAAAAAAAAAAGATAAAAGTTAATTTTGGTTATGTGAAAAAAAGATATTGATTATCTATCTTGCTAATTCTTTATTTACTACTACCAGTTGATGTAAAATATTTATTTCACTTTTATATTATTTAATTTAATGTTAATTTTAATATTTTTATTTCTATTTTGTAGTTATATCTATGGAATATTATTGATGCAAGATGGTAACTTCAACTTCACAGACCTTTACATGTAACAACTTATTATTTGAATCCTCATTATCATTATAATCTCAATTTTAAGGTTAACGCTAACATTAAAATTGGATTATATCAATGCTTAGAAAGGATGGTGCCTAATGCAAGTGAAAGGTGCAAAATTGACTTACAACTTGATTCATTCAAATGTGCAAAAGGGTTGTTTGACATTGAGGCCGCCAAGACAACAAGGGATAAAAAAACTCCAACTAAATGGTGGGATTCTTATTGGGATGAATGTCCAAAACCACAAAAGTTTGCAATTCGAGTTCTAAGCTTGACTTGTAGTTCATCTGGATGTGAACATAACTGAAGTGCATTTGAGATGGTTTTTTTATTTTATTTTAATGTTTTTATATTTAATAAGAATCTTATATGTTATCAATGTGAATTGCTTACTTAGGTTCATACAAAATGAAGAAATCGTTTGCACCAGAAAAAAAAAAAGAATGACGTGGTATTTGTAATGTGCATTCTCAGATTGAATGACAACCAAGTAAAAAAACAAGTTGATGATTTTGGTGAAGTTTTAGATGATCTCTCATCTGATGATGATTGGATAACTGAGGGAGAAAAGCCTGATGGTTCATCAAACTTTGATTTACTTGGTATCATTGATAGTGCAACACGAAGAAAAAATGGTACAGAAGATGAATGCAACGATGAAGAAATTTTTAATGATGTTGAAATGGAAAGTCATGATATTAAAGACGATTTAGAGATTCAAAATGATATTAATCCAGATAATTCAAGGAGTTTTAAGTTAAATATTGTTGATTATACTGGTGTTGCTATTGGTATTAATAGTAGCACTAATGTTCACAATATCAGTGCTGGTACTAGTAGCAGCAGCAATAATAATCTTCTTGATGATGATGATCTTGATGAATCTCTTAGGAAAAATAAGGAAGATAAAAGCAATAAAGCTAGTTTTAGTTTTCATGACACACCAACAGAATGTTTGTTTTAAGTTTGTTAATTTTTAGTTAATGAAACTCTATGGACATAATTGTATTGTATTTTTGAGTTACTTAAATCATGTATGAATTTTTATTTGAACTATGTATTTTAAAGTGCTTGAACTTTTCTATTATTTATTTCACCTTTTGTTTTAATTGTGTTATATTGTTATTTACTATTTGAGTGGAATTGTCAATATATAATTAGTTAAAAAAAATTTACATATAGTTTTATGATTCGAGTTTACATTATATTTTCCGTGTTGTGTCAAAACAAAGTTTCTGACAACCTTGGTTGTATACTCACAAAGGACAAACAGAGCCAGAACAAAGAATAATAAAGTCTGTTAGAATGTTGGTAGCAGTTGTTGCAGCAAACCAAAGAGATCAGAGGAAGCAACTATTGCAAATAATCTACATGGTTTCTAAGCACAAAAGGCCTCAATTGATCAAATTGATGCATCTAGGCTATATGTTTGGCTTGAATATAGGATTTCATGTTTTTTTTACCCTATTGGCAGCATGTGCCATTAATTAATCTCAGATGCAGTAACATTACGTAGCATTGCAATTAGTGTATGAATAACAAAACGAGGGTGTAAACAATATTTTGACTAGGAGACAGTCAAGAAAGTGAATCTGATAAACATAAATGAAGAAAGAATTGCAATCCACTCAATTTAATATAAAAAGGTTTGCAATTAATATTTGATCATCACTAGGACTAAGCCATGACAGTCAACTACTGTTATATGATCTTGATTCATATTCCAAAGTTGTAAAAGAGGGAAAAGAATTCAAGATTGAGAAACTTATGGAATGGCTCACAAGTCATAACAAGTGGGACCCAAATTGCTGAAATAATAAAAAACAAGAACTTTGCTCCAACAAAACTTATGGGAGCGGAGAAATCCATGATATCTCAACAAGCATCTAAAATAATTAACGACTTAATCTAGCAGAGATATAGACCAAGAAAATAAAAATAAAAATAACTAGGTGAGAATCTGAAGCATAGCACACTCCTACCCATCCCTAAAATTCGTCACAAAATTGCCTCTCAAAATCCAAACCTGAAACAGCATCACTCGGAAAGGGAATAAGGTAATAAAAGCATGACAGAACAAAGAAAGAGTTGATAAACCGCAATGTACCGAAAGTACAAGTAGATGAAAGAAGCTAGTTTAGGATGGAGATTTGGGTTTAATTTTAGTTAAATATTGCCCATAGACAACCTTTGCACATTCGAATCACACGTTCGAGTTCACAAACACAGAACAACAGCAGCAACAATAATTATCGAGAGTGAAAACACATAGATATAGAACAAAAACAGAAAGCATACCCCAAGCAACAGTGCATTCCTCACTAGTAGCGCTAGCCTGGTTTGCTTGGCATTCAATACCTAATCAATAAAAAAAAATCCCAAATAATTAAAATATCAAACCCTAAACCAAAACAGTAAAAACACAACTCACATAGATCCATGATATGGTTTCTGCAAATCGCACAGTTATCAACAACAATATCTGCAAAGACCAGACCAATTGAATGAATTAGTTATAGGGTTAATTAATTATTTATTTAGTTAATTAATAATAATTAGTTAGGCAAAGTACCCCAAGCCCAGAGAGAGACGGCGTTCCACTTTTTGATCTCGAAACGCTTTGGTTTCTTAGAGGAAGAAGGACCAGCAGTGCCTGACGTCTCGCCTACTGGAACCAGGGTTACCTCCGAGTCCAAAGTTGACATTCTCTCTCCCGCTGCTCGTTTTATTCTGGTGATTTAGAGTCAACAGATTATAAAAGAATGAGAAAAGAGAGAGAGATGCAAAACCAAAAGTTATAATACTCTAGATCGAAGAAACCCGGGGTTATTCGCATTAACAGAATATACATTGCGTGTGGCTTTTTAATTATAATATTTTTGTTTTTTTTATTGTTCATGCTTTATGGTGGATTGTTATAGTAAAAATTTTTAAAATTTTTAATTTGATTCTAGATTGTTTTTTTATAATTAAGTTTAAATTAGAGTTATGTTTTTTTTTAGAATTGAATTGAATAAAAAAAAGGTTTACGTGGTGGACATTTTATCCCTTATCTTTTAAAACTTTTAGATAATTGATTCTTATAATTTTTAAACATTATATCATATTTTATTTTATTTTTTTAGTAGAGGAGAGAGAGAGATCGCTAGATTCTGACTTGAAGAGAGAAAATTATTATTGACGACGATTTCAACCACTAAAACAGTTGATCTTTGTGTCAAAAATGATAAGAAGAGTTAAAATTAAATGTTTTCTTACCTTGAAAACCCCTAAAGTAATATATTTGAGCTCTGAAATATTTTTTGTTTTGGGTTGATTATGAGTTTTGGGGCAATTTGTTTTATGTTTTTGAGGTTATTGATTGGTTAAACAAGATTCTAAGAGTATTTTCTAGGCATTTTGAGTAAAAAATTGATTGAAAATAAGTTTTTGAGTTTAAAAAACATGGGTCTCGTTTTTCCAACCATAATGACCGAATTTAGGGCAATTATAGATGATGTTTTGTCTATTTTTTTAGTAAAGAAAGGGGTGCACGACTTTCAGGGGAAAAAAGCCCCCCGCGTTGGCCTTCTTATTATGGGCTAAGCTAGGCTTATCAGGGCCACGACGTCTGACATCATTCTTTTTTTTTTTATTATTTTTTTTAATTACTAATTTTTTTATATGTATTTTTAAAAAATAATTTTTGAGTTTATTTTTTATTAATAACCTTCACTGTGAATTTTGTTTTTGCATATCTAGCCTTTTTAAAAATAACGATTATTTTTTAATTATATTGAGTGTGTTTAATTTTTTATGAGGTTTACATGATTCTTCTATAATTTTTTTTATATATTTTATATAGAATAAACTTATTTTTAAAAATAAAAAAACATCTATTTTCTTACAACATTTTTAATATGTGCAGCCCTTCATAAAATGTTTTTCCTTTTATTTTATTCAATAAATTTTATATATGTATCGATTTATATTACATATTGATTTTTATAAATATATTCATTAAACACAATCAGTTAAATTTCTCATATTGCGATATTTAATATCTTAATTTACATTTACCACTCAATTTTTCCAATTACATCTTTATTTATTGTTGATGGCTTTTTTAATTTATTTACAAAATAGTTTGTAGTTTATGTAATTAGATACAATTATAAGTTTTTTTTATTTACATTTGAGACTTTTTTATGTAAAAAAAACACCTTCAGAAATTCTACATGTTCAATTTTTTCATCATGTATTGGTATTTTCAATTTGATTCTTATTCTTTTCATTTCTTAATTTTTTTTCTTGACTCTTTTATAAAAGTTTTATTGTTTTTAATTCTACCCTTCAATCCAAGTTGATTGATGCAACCATATTATTTGATAGTTTCACCCACATCTACCTAATGTTTTGTCCATGTTTTATATATAAAATGTTTTGATATTCTTTGTTTTATGTTTTGAAGGTACTTTTGGATGAAAGATGTAAAAAGGAGTAAATTGGAGATAATTTGCAGATTTGACGTTCAGTCGATGTTTTGTGCAGAGCGTGAGTTTTAGAGATCGAAATGAAGTGATTCCAGTGGAACTAAAAATATAACATCCATACCTTTCTGGAAGTGTAATGCAAGAAAAATAAAAAGAGAAAGATTATGGAAATCACATCCTGCAAAGTCAAATCTCGCATTCTGCCAGTGTTGACCTTTGGTCATTCAAAATTTAATATCTGGAGC
>Ga0307517_10005315_pt1 | contig 19452 bp, 5 predicted proteins | sample 23_EM_MG_FD_194515 | JGI IMG/M metagenome (GOLD analysis project Ga0307517, IMG submission 194515) | Populus trichocarpa ectomycorrhiza microbial communities from riparian zone in the Pacific Northwest, United States - 23_EM | ecosystem: Host-associated > Plants > Roots > Unclassified | place... | reverse complement strand
TCATACATTCATGATAATGATACATCTACTGTCAGGTCGGTGATGCCAGTGGTTGTTTCTGTATGATTCTGTGAGCCTCATGTCGTGCTTTCATAAATTCTCTCATAGCTCTTTTACACCGAGTTACGTCTACTCTACTGTTTATTTTTTAAAATAGTTTCCAGCAGTATTTAACTATGTTTGAGTTGAAATCTTATGTGCAAGCTACTGGAGCTTGATTTCTTCGTGGTGTTCACATAGTTGTTCCCCTTTTTACCTTGGATTCTATACCTGGTACGCCAACTTCTTCTTCTTCTTCTTCTTAAACATGAATTTACTCGGCGAATCTATCACCATTAATTCAATACTTCTAATTTAGATCTTATTAATAATTTATATTTTGTAATGTGTAATTGTTGTGTTGTGTGTGTGTTATATATATATATAAGCTTCATTAGATGTTCATAAGAAAAATTGGAGAGTAGTGACCTGGTCAAAATATGAAGAACAATAGAAAAAGCAAATGAATTGGCTTGATCTACCCACTTTGATCATATATTATTGTCTGGTCATTAGTGCTTACAATGAAATGTGAATAGATTTTGAAGAAAGCGTGTTTATAAAGTGCAGATGCAGTAGATATTGTGTGCGTCTGTTACAACAACATGTGATCCAATATCTATATATTTGCATCTGGTTTTTTTTAATCTTCTGCTTTAAAATAATATTTTATGTATTTTTGGATCCTTTTGATGTCAAGAATAAATTTTAAAAAATAAAAAAATATTTTAATTTTTTTTAAACAAAAAGCATTTTAAAAGTAATTTTTACCACTATTTTAAACACCATCTTGAAATGTGTTTGTTTTTTTAATTTTTTTTGAATTTTTTTTTGTTTCAAATTATTTTTTTTAGACTGTCTTAATATCTTAAAAAATAAATAAAAATATTATTTTAATATATTTTTAAAAAAAATACTTTAAAAATAATCACTATTACAAATCAATTAACAGTGAATCCAGGTATAATTTTATTAAATTTATTTTTTCATGCCATTGGCCGGTTAGGTTAAAACTCTATCTTGTTATTTTTTAAAAAAAAATTATTAAATTGAGTGCCGCGCTTTTCTGATTGTATAATAATAATAATAATAATAATAATAATAATAATGTTCCACTCCGAAATTGAAATCTATGGTTGAAGGTTTGTAGTTATGCTACATAATAAATTAGTTTATGATGTTCTGCAGTATTATATAAAAAAAAAATTTTCATAAATTATTTCGAGTAAAACAAATAATAATGAAAAAAATAGAAATTAAATCTGATAAATAAAAAAAAGTTGAAAAATAATAAAATTAAAAAAAAATTATAAATTATTTCAAATGAAATAAATAGCAATTAAAAGAATGTGGACCAAATCTGACTGATAAAAAAATTAAAAGATGATGAAATTTAAATTAATCCAAATAAAATAAATAGTAATAAAAAAATTAAAATCAAATCTGATAGATAAAAAAATTCAATCAAGAAAAGAATAAGAAAAAAATAAATAACAGTCAAATAATATGGATATCATAAAAGATTGAAAAATAAAAAAGAAATGATTCAAAATAAAATATATATCAATTAAAAGATTAGTGATCAAATTTGATATAACATGATATATTTTTTATTTTTTGTAATTTCTAGAAAGTGTATTCCGATAAAAAAAAAAATTCTTGAAAATCAAGTTAAATTATTTAAAAGACATTATCATCAACTCATTTCACTACAAATTTTATTATAGTCTCTAAGGTATTTTCACAATTCTCATCCATTTATGATATTTTCATTTCCTATCATCACATTCATCCGTTTATCATCATATTATGTTCAGGATATCATGTTTTATAACAGTAATGAGAAAACTTACAAGTGTACGTAGTTTTCTAAATATTTAATGCTATTCAATTTTTTTCCATTCTTTTTTCTTTCAAATTCGTTTTCATTTTGAATTTGGCTCCCAAGATTTTCTTTCTTTTACCATAGTTTGATGAATAATGCGTTTGTAACAAGATGACGAGATTTCTTGCCTATATAAGGGCTTGTTTGCAAAATTGTTGTATTTGAGGACCCGAATGAACTTGTTCATGTGTGTCTTGGGAATTTGCAGGAGGAGAGTGCGTGTTAGTGCATCATTTCTATTAGAAGATTCATTAATGGTGCTGCGGCTCAAGGGATAAGGATTTGAAAAAAGGGTGAGATTTGAAGTTATATATTGAAGGAAAACTACTGTGTTGAAATTGTCTACACAATATCAGAAGGCTCGTATAATTTTTTTTCTTTCTTTCTTCTTTTTTTGTCCTGCTACCGATAATGACAGATCATAAGTCCACTGTCTCTTACTTAAACAACAAATTGAGCTGAGTTCTGAAAATATGGACGAGGCAAGTTGAAGCCAGAAGCTCTAATCAACGGAAAGCGTACACATCTCTGGTTTCTTGCGTTAGCCTTGACCTCTTGGATTTGTGAGCTAAACACAAACCAACAAGGGAGGCCAAGCTTGTGAATCGCTCATATGTAGCCATTTGTTTAATGCAAGACTCCAAAACACCAAGCAGAAACCATGGAAGACTTTACAAGAGAATTTGTCCTCTCTTACCTCTCCATATAGGCCCACCTCTTAATTGGTGATGGAAATAAGACCCACTTTTTCATTTACTCATCAGACATAATACGGATTTAGCCCCATGCATCAATTATGTGTCAGGGATACAGCCATGCTCCACACACAACTCCATAACCAGCTACAGCTCAGTCAAGATTCTTCCCTTGCGGTGCCTTGTTCTAAGCATATAGCTTTCGGATCATAGACAGATATGGTGCACGCCAGTTCTTTGATCAAACTACTGTTTTCTTCAGCTAACAATGAGTGTGACCAATTTTAGAACTGACCCGTTAAAGGCCAAGATTATTGAGCTGTGTTTTCTTTACCTAGTGGAAGATTCAAGAGATGTTTAAGAAAGAGAATCAAGTGACAATCGATCAAACAGTTCAAGTTACATGACCCGACGAGTAAAGGCAATTGAGATTAAAAAAAAAATTATATGATATATCAACTTACAAAAGATCTATACAATGTGGAATGCAAACATTCTGCGTGAACATAGACAATCTCTCAAGCATCCAGCTCAGTCGCATTAATTGATGGGAATACCTTGCTTTCTGATCTATTCCTACACATTCTCTTCAAAGAAGAACTCAAAGACAAAGAAGTAGATGGTGATTCTGATAAACAATCACGATTTACCGCAACATTTCCATTCTCATTCTCAGAATTTGAAAATTCAGTGACAATTTCCAATCTAGAAGCCCCACCATCACTCAAGCCCCTCTCATCTGTTGACTCCCTACTCACCTCCGTGGACTTGAGATCATCAATAGCAATGTCATTGTCATCACCCACAGCAGGAGCTCTACAAACAGGACAATTAGAGTGAGAATTCAGCCACATATCAATACACTCAACATGAAAACCATGACCACACTTTGTCAAGCTCTTGCCAACCTCATTTTCCTCAAAGGGACTTAAGCAAATGACACACTCTAAGCCTTGTTTACACTCTTCTGCTTTGTAAACAAACAATGGAATTGAAGAAATGACTGATCTATCAAGACCCTTTGAAGGGGAAGTAGAGAAAGTTGTGTCAACAGTGAAATTATGGAAATGGTGGAATCTTGAAGCACGCAGAACGTGAGACACAGACACAGAACTTGATCTTCTTCTATGGCGAGCTTGTGCCAAGAACCACTTGGCATAGATGTGGAGAAGCAACACAAAGAGGATTACTAAAAGAAGGGATATAACTGCAGCAAGCATTATGTTGCTGTCATACGAAGATATGCTGTTGATGAGATGACTCATTGGATTGTGCTCTGGTGATTCGACAGCACTTGGCATTGCTGTGTTTTCTGGGGTTTAAAGAGAGATGTCTGTAGAAGAGAAAAGGTTGAGGATATATATTTACACATGATCAGAACAGTATAGAATGATCTTTTTTGTAGACAACTAGGTATCAATGGAATCTGCTACCACCACCACTTCAATATAGGGATTAAAATATATAAAGAAGACATCAACGTGAAAATGAAGTCGTTGATTGAGGATTAGATTACGGGCAATGTGTTCTGGAACACTTGCGTGTATTAGTTAGCAATAAAACAAGAGTGTGTCTAATGTCTACAGTGTGCTTTGAAGTCAAAAAGAATCCCTTTATCCAAGGAGCTAATGGGAGTCATGCATAGGAAAGAAGAGAAGAAAGTCGAAATGGAGGACTCGTGAAGGCGACGGCAGAAGAGGTTGGGGTTATTGGCTTCATGTGGCTATTTTAATTGTTTAATAGGGAGGTAGGGATCCCAAGATGAAAAAGGAGATCTAATATCTCTACTATGCCATCCTTTTCATGTCTTTCTTGTTGACTTGGTAGGGGCCTAACTGGCCTTGGGCGTCAAATTTTGTGTTCGGGGTCCCACCGCTGCTTCACCACTACCAGTCAGGACCTCCCTTTTCTCTGCATGTTTCCGGGCTAGATATCAATTTTAGCGTTGGGTATAGGCTCGTGACCTCTGACCTGTCTCGGAGGCAATGGCCACTTACCTGTGACATGCTAAGGCTCCAAATCATAGTTGGACTATTAACATCAGATCCAAAAGTCAGCAACTCGACATCCTGCAACGGCACTCAATCAACAGCCCGAAATCCAGCAATGATTTACAACTAAAACGGCGTTTGCAGGGACGCAGAGCAGCCAACCTGTTGTTAACCAGTAGGAAGTACGGGCCACGCCCAAAGGCATGTATGATTGAGGGGCAGTGCTTTCACGATAATCTCGGATTAGGGTGTGAGAAATTTAAAAAATAATCGGATTCGTCCTCGAAATACGCTTAATTTGGACAGTGAAATATTTAGAAAGCGGATCACTAGAATGTGCTCTAGAGTTTTGCACCAAAAACAGTCGAGTTCCAGAATAACAAAAACAATGCAGCTCAAACTTTGTTGTAAGCATTGGAATTTGAAAGGAAGGCCACTATTGATTACGCAATAAGAATTTTATCGTCCGAGTGGTGATTATTCTAGATACACTTGTTGTGTTTATGCTTATGATGCGTCTCGTTAATGAATGGAGAGCAATTGAAAGTGAAAATGCATTGAGTTAGTGGTAAAGAGTCCCAAAAACTTTCTTCAAGCATTTCAGTCCATGAGTTTGTATCTTTTTTCCTGGACTCCAGTAACTCCCATTTGTATCTCTATTATTGTATGAAGCGGCACCTGAAAGTTGAATACAAGTAACCTGTTAGAATGCGTCAACAATTCGTTCTAGAAGCCCGCAAATCACTTTACAAGCATCAGGCCAGACTTCTAATAACAGGGCATCACTCGATGTGCCAAGAAGAATAATTACTCCCTTGATTCGTATAAACATGTTCATCCTAAGCTACTTACCATCAATTTCATTACAAAAAAAAAAGTACCAGTTCTGAATTATTAGGAATTACCTCGATATGTGGAATTTCTTTTAGAGGCCTATCAGCAAAATATGCATATAATGCTCTCAATACAGCCTGCACAAATAAAGCAATAAAAGATGAGCTTGATAACCCAAAGCATCGGGATATTCAAGATCGCATGTTTAATGTATAACCTGGTGAGAGATGACTACAACAGGTGCCCGTTGTCTTTCCAGTTCAATAATTACAGGCTCTAGCCTGCATCAATGGGGAAATTAGTTTTTATTTAACAAGGAATATGAAGTATCAAAGGTTCTAGTTAAAGCTGAAAAATGCAAACCTTTGGATGACATCGAGATAAGATTCTCCACGAGGGTATCGATACCTCAGCTTGTCCTTCTTGCGTGCCCTGCTCATAGGGATACAAGCATCAGGCCTCAGGGAAGCAACTAATAATGTCCAAGCGCAGGAAAAAAATACAAACATGTGTGTGGTTTTAAGACAACCTCAACTGATCACCATAGGAGTTTACTAGAAGAAAATAAGTTATTAAGGTAAGAATGTAAAGCAAATGGGAGGGAGGGGGCAGAGAAAGAGAGACAGTATGAGAAGAAACATACCCATACTCCTCAGGCATGTTCTTCTTGATCTCTTCGTATGTCATTCCATCACATACTCCAGCATTTATCTCATCAAGGGCACGCCATTGGATCTATCAAAATGACGAATTGTGAACTTTTCTACAATCAATTCCAATGTCTATCAATTACCCAACAAAATCAGCCAAAGTAAATCACAATTCTGAATGACCAACTAATGTTCTGAGGGGGTTCACACTGACCTTGGGAAATCCAGGGATAGGACTTGCTGTTATAATTGTTCTTTGAAGTGTGCTGGTCCAAATCTAGACCACAGCAAAATCAGAACAATGGTCATAAGAATTCATATGGCTCATTCTAAACACACTCTACTTGACAGAATTTCCATGGAATAAATCAAATAATTAAAAGTGAAATCAGTGTTCCAACTTCCCAAAGCAAAAAAGAGAAGAGGAAAAAGGACTAAATTGTAAAGAAACTGTAGTAAGTTGCAGAGAGTCACAACTAGAATGATAAAAACAGTAGGCAATTATGATAAGTTGAACTTGGACTACAAACTAGAACCCTGGTGTGCTTATTGACACAAAACATCAAAGCATTAAGCAAAGAAAAGGCCAAACTTGAACTGATATTCGAAGGGATAAACAAATTAATCATCGTTCCTACTTCCCAAATAAATGAAAAGAAAAGGGAAAGGAAGATAGAAGAAGAAGAGCTAAATTGTGAAGAAACTGTAATGAGTTGCAAGTTGCATGATAAAAATAATAGGTGATGTAGAACAATTATCCCAAGAGTTTAGTTTTCAGTTGACAAGGTCAAGCCTGAAAAGAAGTCCACAAAGAAACCCAAAAACATCTAATATAAAGCTTGAATTTAGTTTTCATGTTTTAATTATTTTCCTGGTTAATTTTAAAGTTTAATTATTTGTTTCCTGTTTAACTTAGAAATTTTAATTTAATTAGTATTTTACTATTTAGAAATCTTAATGCTAAATGGATTCTATTAATTAAGTTTTAATTAGAAATCATTTCCTATAAAAGATTTTAGGATTAATATAATTAGGGATGTCTAGTTTATTTAATGGAGATCAATATTATTATTTAGATTCAATAAAAATACCAGAGATTTTTCTATAGATTTCTCTTCAATTATAATCTGTAACCTTAGAGCTTGAAAACTCTAATTTTATCTTAATATACGCTGTGTCATGTGGTATCAGCGTGAGTCAACATTTGAATCAATGGTGAATCGTGAAGAGAATTGTGGAGTGACAACCATTTTTGTGAAGGTGATTAGGGGGTGTAGGCTGTTTAGGATCAACTAAATCGCCATTCAGTAACGATAACAGCCTTAGAGGGGCAAATGCAAACTGGATTTAGCAACATCAATACCAGAGTTTATGACCTTACAACCAGGCTTAAAGCACTAAGGTTGCGTGCAAGCATGAACTAGGAAAGGAGAGGCACACAATGGGGATAACATCCGCAGCCAACCTATCATTAAACCAGTTCATGCAAATCCTCGTGGTCAGTATGACTATGAGTATTCATTTGATAAAAAAGATGTATTTTGGTTGATGGGAGGCACAAACAAGAATCGCAAAGAGAAGAGGAACATGTTTAGAGACTTATCCCGGGGCCAACTTTACCTTAGACCTGTTCCTTAAATTCCATCTATATAACCACTTGTTTATATGAAGGGTGTTGATGAAGATGAACTTGATGGAAGTCATGGGACCTTATCAACTCAAAACAAACAACCACAACCCGAGAGACATAAATCGATCAACGTGATTGAATGTCAATACGAGCGAGAACCTTTCAATGATGAGGATGTTCTATGCAAACCTGATGGAGATTATGAAGAAGATTTATATGATGATAAAGATCTTGCAAACAATGACACGGAGGACTCGGTAATTTTTGACAAATCTCTAGAGATATTTTGGAAGATTATTTTGGTGTTCCTTTAAATACAACGATTGAAGTATTAAAGGACATAAATAATGATGAACTCAAGTTTAAACAGAAAAATATGAGAATGAACCAAAAGAGGACTTCATAGGAACAGAAGGTATAACATCATATATAGATTTTTTTTATCGTTATACATGCACCATAAATTAATTTTTGATGTTTGTTACAGGTTGTAAATAGCACATAATTAGGAAGTAATGTGGAGCCTAACTGTAGGGATTCTAATTAGTCTACTTTTCTAATATAGGGTCCTAATTGTAGAGATTCTAATTAGTCTACTTTCCTATATAGGGTTCCTATCTTGTATATAAGGGATAGATTGATCAATGTAAAAGTAAGAGAGAATATTTGTTTTCTTCTTTTATGTTTTCAATGTTCATAGGTCAAGGACATGTTACTTCGTGAATAAGCTAGCAACAATATTATATTTCAAGTATTTGTTTCTTTGGGGTGAAAGAATTCAATTTCTGATAAATAACTCAAGGACGAGTTTTTCTCAAGTGACAAAGACTGACATAGAACAATTATCTCAAGAGTTTATGGACTAGATTGACAAGGTCAAACTTGAAAAGAAGTCTGCAAAGAAATCTAAAAGCATCTCATATGAAGTTTGAAGTTATTGTTTTCCTTATTTAATTATTTTCCTAGTTAATTTTGAATTTTAATTATTTGTTTCCTACTTAACTTAGGACTTTTAATTTAATTAGTATTTTACTACTTAAGAATTCTAATACTAGGTGGATTCTATTAATTAAGTTTTAATTAGAAATCATTTCCTATAAAGGATTTTTAATACTAACATAAATAGAGATATCTAGTTTATTTTATAGAGAAGAAGACTATTATTCAGATTCAATAAAAATACCCGAGAATTTTCTCTAGATTTCTCTACAGTTTGGTCTGTAACCTTAGAACTTGAGAACCCTGCTTTTATCTTCGCTATACGCTATGTGACACAGGCAATTCTGTTAAATTGAACATCGACTAAGAGCTAGAATCCTTCTCATTGACACAAAACATCAAAGCATTAAGAAAAGAAAAGGCCAACCTTAAATGTAAAACCTATTAAAATACCACTTTTTTTATCTTTCTGTTCTGGAAAAACTTCTTGAGCTGATCTTCAAAGGAACCAAATAAATAAATTATAAGTTAAATCATTGTTCCTACTTCCCAAAGAAAATAAAAAGAAGAAAGAAAAAGAAGTGCTACAAAGTGAAGAAACTGTGATGAGATGCATACAGTCACACTAGCATGATAAAAATAGTAGCAATTCTGTTAAACTGAACTAGAAGCATGGTGTTCTCACTGACACAAAACATCAAAGCATCACAAAAAGAAAGGGCCATCTTAAATGAAAATGCTATTAAAAACCCACTTTTCTATCTTTAAAAACTTGTTGTGGTTAGGAGCACAAAGGTGTTGCTACAAAAGCTTCCAAAAATCTGATTGTGTAATATCTGAATTCTTTGATTTATAATTGCTAGAAGACATATCGCACATAACTTCACTACTTAAAGTGAAAAAAGTTAGGACAGTTGCAGGAGCACCTCATATATAAAAAAAGGATTTCAAAGATACACTCAGAATAGATGTGGACATAAAAGGTTTATCGTGAGGATTGATGGGGCTTACAGATGCTGCCTTTTCAGATTTCAGTCGTTTCTCGACAAAGTTAGTGAGCTTCTTTGCATAAATTTCTCCAGCATCACTGCAGAAACAGAGTATAGTGCATTCCAGTAATGAGTAGGGTAAATCAAATCTCAAAGAAGAACCAAGGTTTGCAGAAAATTAGAATGTGTCAAAAAGAAAGATTAGAAGCTGAAGGAAACATGTCAGCATGGAGAATTAAACCTAAATAAAAATGAAACCACAATTGGCAGTAGACATGAAGGGAAGATTGATTGAAGATAGAAAGACTAGATAATGTGGCATTATAATTGACACACATCAAGGCATCTCATTGCTCTTGGACATTGGTGGGACTAGTTCTAGGTTATGACAAATCTCATCTTTGGATTGATTTTGAAAAACAGATGTGAATATTGAAAGGACAAAAAAAAGCCTCCAAAATTTAAAAACATAAAGAACTTATCAGCATCAGTATCAAGTTTTAGAGGACTTCAATAAAAAAATGATAAAGAAAAGGGTAAGAATATAACATGCATAATTAATAGATATTATAAGTGGGTATGTATAGATACAAAGTGATTTATATTTGGTCTCTCAGGTGCGTATCAATTATAATGTTGCTAACAAGAGTGCTATGAAAGCCTTTCAGCTTCCGTGCTCAGCAGTTTTGCTCCTCTTTTAATCATAAAAGATTTACATTCAAACACTTTTGGGTAAAAGAGAGATGCTGATCTTCACTGCAATACTGTAAGCAGCAAGAAGCCAACAGGGATTCTATGGAGAATATTACAAACTTCAGCAAAGCCTTCAAGACTGCTGAAGAGGTCAATTTAAAGAGCTTTATGTTAAAGTCTGCAGATTATCCCTTCAAGGAGAGCTAGTTTCACACAACAAAAAGGAAATGATGCCAAACACTATCTGCAAATATCTCCATCATACTTTACAAAAAATAATACTCTTTTTGGCATCTGTGCTAATATAGTGAAACATAGTAGCAGTGCAATGAACACATGATTGAGAATAGAGTAATACCATACAGGTCATCCAAGATTAAAGCTAATTTGACAAAATATAACATTTACTACTTCAAATTCAAACTATACCAGAAAATTAATAAATCGTGAACCACTACCTCAATACAGTATCACCACCAATTCTACCTCTAACATTATCCCGACTCTCTCCATGCCTGGTAAGTAATATTGGGCGTGGTGTAAGGTGTGTATTCACCTGCATCACATTAACAGAAGTTCTTGGTTTGAGTGAAAAGAATGACATTCAAATCAGCAAGATCATAGCAGTGGAAGAGATTGTCACAATAATGGCTAATCATGTTTCATCACTTAAGGCATCTTAGTTTCTTTTTGTTTATTTAAGCCATTGCTTGCAACTCAAGCAAAGACCATGTTCTTGCTCCACATAGAAGTGTATGAAAATCTCCGAACAAATATTCTCTCGAGACTACAATTTATTTTCAACAAACATGGTAGTTAAGATTCAACAGAAACTTGAGTATCACTAGCGCCAGCAGAGATGATAACAGAATTTCAGAAGTAGAAATTAGAAACGAGAAGTGGCCCAACAGAACATTTCTATAATCTGCTAAGAAATAATTGATCCAAGTTATGGCAGGACAACTTACCAAGAAAAAAACAATTCGCCCAGGCAGGTAGCCACTGATATTGTTAACCTGAATGTATGAAACCAAGTTGTATTATAGAATAATCAGATAGAACATAGTAAGTTCAAAGACAACGTCCTTTATTATATACAGGGTTCATGAAAAAAGTTGAATTATCCAAGGTACCATATAGAACAAAACGGCACTATCAATTTACATCCTCTGCTGCATATAACTGAATTCAGGAAAAAAAAATTCTCTGAACAATTAAATTAAGGGGAAGAAGGGGAAAGAAAGAGGTGTGCTTTTACTTGTATTTGTCCACCATGTCCACTGGCCATATCAATCATTTTGATATAAGACCCTTCTTCTACTGGCTCATAAACCTGGTAAATAAAAGTGAATGTTAACCTAAAGTTGAAATTCTTCATTGATAGCGACCAAATCTCAAAAGGAGAAGATATTAGAAGCACATGAAACTACCTTCTCATAATTGACTAGCCGACTTTTGAAGTCTTGCAATCCAGCTTCGAAATCTGGCCTGGAAAATAACACCAAGGCCTAAGTAGTAAGTACCCATGTCCATCACATATAAGAAGCCGGTGATTTCAGATAGTAACCATACTGTTCTGCGTAGTCAGGGCTTTGTTGAATTTTGAGACGTATATTTCTTTCAATTATGCGTTCATCATTGCACAGTGTCTCCAAGAAAATAATCTGCAGCAAAAAGAGAACAGATGTCAAAAGAGTTTGGGACTAATCATTGCATCTTGGTTGTATCCCACCTTCCAGTCAAATTTTGTTCTCGGTGACCACCAACAAGAGTTATTAAGGGGAACTTTTAGCAATTTGAAAATAAAGGAAATTCTTCGGGGAAAAAAGAAGCGAAAGAATAAGAAAGTCTTCTTTTTAGGGTGGTGTTATTCTCACTCCATAGTTTGTTATTCCCACTCCATATTTATTGCAAAATATATTGATAGACTACATTAACCTTTGTTTTTAGTAAAACTATGAAATGTCTTTTCTATTTTTTGTTTTTACATAATCAAGATTTTACTGAAATATTACTTTCTAATTATAAAAATTAAAATTGAATTAAAAAAAAGAAGTAAATAAAATTTGAAGTTCTTAAAATTTTAATTACTCTATTAAATTTTTTGAAATAAATATTTTATTGATGGATGATGTCTAGGAGGAAAAAATGTAGCATGACCAAAATACAATTTCCAAAAAAATAAATTTGGTAATGAGTTATGATAAAAAATAAAAAAAGTAAAGTAAGAATATCCTAATTACAAAAGGAAAGAATTTGTACTTTTAGCTATATTTTCTAGATATAAATATAAAACGAACATTTAATATCATCATTTGTGAAAAATAATATTAAGGATATTTTGATCCGAGTAATAAGAATAGATTATGGAGTGGGAATAATATTATCCTTCTTTTAAGATATCAACTGTGCAGTTAAAAGGTGAAGAAAAAACATCAAGACACACCTAGGCACTGTAACACTTCCAAATTTAGCATCTTACTCTTAAGCTTAGAGAATAATATCATAACAAGATAAATAGCACACTTGGCAATTATATGTGAAATTCAGTTTCTTGAGACACATAGAGATTTGGAAAAAGAAAAAAAATAACACAGGCAGCCAAAGTGCATATCACTTCAAGGCGAAACACATTAAAAGTACACATCCCAAAAGGATGTTCTTCACCTAAAAATTATATTAGTATATTACTGGTGAAATTCAGGACCTTTTGCAATGATATGGTCTTAGTACCTTGCACTTTCCTTCAGCCATTTTCATCAGCATATTCCTTCTTTTCCTGTTACTGTTTGTGGCATCAAATATTCCTACCTACAAGGAAATTAAAATGAACCAAACTAAAGGATTAGGAAAGTTCCACGGAAACGTCATTAATCTCTGAATATATGATAGTGTACCTGGCCACCTTCTTGCATCCAGGAAATCATATCATCCATTGCCAGTGCTGCTACCTAGTAGCACGTGATACATTAAAACTATTTGCAAAGGAGAAGGTTAATATGGTGTTATCATTCCCAACCATGTAAGAAAAAATAATAGTTCAGAAGTAACAGCATATTTTGAGGGACACGGCAATATTTCTGGGAGGCTTTACTACTAATTACTATTTGGGTTACTGTATTCATCCAGGATTGTATCTGGGACGGGCCAAATTGCTGAACCAGCTAAAAGGTCAGATCCTGCAACATGCTTACTCAGTTCCACTCTTTATTCTCACTGCACAGTAATTGATTTCCTTTTATTACCTACTTTCATTTCACTTTATTAATGACCATTAGCCAACAAATCTTTAAGAGTCGAAAATCCAAATGAACAAGATCTTGAGATCTCAATGACTCAAGGATACTTCAAATAAATAATAATACCTGTAATAAAGCAATTTGATTCAGATGTTATCATGCGGAACTTGTAAGATTTTAAGAAATTAATGCCTTACAATTTACAAGTTTTAGAAATCAATAAATCTTCCATCACTATATCCAGAGGAGAAAGTGAGCAGCAACCCATTTATTAAACCAGAAATTGAACTAGTCCAACCAAATAATTGATTCGCTCACTCATAGAGACAGTTTCACAAGTTCCATCAGTCCAACAGGCCGCAAAAAAACACAAAACAGTCTTAGGATGAAAGAAAAATGCTTTTGTGGTCTGCGAAATACTAACACTTATTTAATAGATATTACCTCATTTCGTGCCTCCATTCCTTCAGGGTTGTCAGCTCGGAAAAAGTCAGCAGACTGCATCCACACAAATCATCAAGAAAAAAACAAAAAAAAAAAAGTGATAAATAAATGCAGCCAGAGCATAACATGAGTGCAATACATAGTACAAGAATACAATAAAAAAACATTTCTGGATCAATTTCTATTCTATATGCATATCTAAAATAACCATTGAATTTTGCACTCCATCCTGTAATCTCCTTCACATTATACTCTGATAACAGACATAATATAATACAGCAGATTTGAATGCTCAACAGATCTTGAAATCACATTAAAGTTTAAGTTTTTACTAGCATTAATTATTAAAAAAAAATGGATTTTAATTATTAACAATTATTGAAATTCAGTCACATGATTGACAAGCAACGAAATATTACAAAACTGTAGCTGTAGCTAATATAGCTGTAGGAAGCACCACAATGATATTCCATGGAAAAGACTAAAGAGTTTTTCAATTAACAAAAGGGAGAGACACACAAACAAGAAAATCACTGTATGTCTATGAACTGTACAGCGTTAATCATTGTTTCATGAAAACAAACAATGCAGAACAAATTCCTTTATCATTAAAAAAATAATCATTAAACCACTAATATAACCAAAGAAACCTATAAAGGCGTATGCATACCTGATTAGATCCATGCTTAAGGCGCCGATACTGTTACAGCCAAATACAGTATTATATTACGCTTCAACTTTTCAAATGTAATAGTCAAAGGATGTATGACAGACCTTTCCAACATTAAAGTGCTTGGTATCATGACCCAACCAACGAAGATATCTTGTAAGTTTAGCTGCAGTAAAAGTTTTGCCTCGAGCAGGTAAACCAACCTACAGTTCAAGCAATAGTTAGAATTTTTAATTATCAACAGTGCTCATGGATTAGTTTTTGAACTATGAAAATTGAAAGTATATAAACGAGCACTAAGTAAATTCCAGCATCCAACTTTCAAGTTATTTGTAGAATTTGGTACCAAATCTAATCTGGAAATCTTTACAATTGAACTGAGAGGGAAAGTAGAAGGATAATAAATATTATCGCCAGTTCTGACCAATAACTTATGCAGATACATACCAGAACGATCGCCAAATGTCTATCCTCCTTTGGTCCAAGCATCTGATCGGCCACTGCTGCAGCTGTAACAGCTCCAGCAGCTGCTGGCATTGAGTTCTGAGAATATAGGGAACACAGCATAAAACAATCATGCAAAACCACCACGTACAGAAAATAATTAAGCTTGAAATATTTCCTACAGTGAGAAATATTTGGTACAAACCTTGGTTTCGGTGTCCAGTTTGAGACTGGAAGAAAATGCGCTAGAACTTGATGATTTAACTAGCCTAGGAGATCCAACACCCCTATCCACAAAGAGTCCCCTGTGACCATCTTGCTTTTGCAGAGGTGAAAATGTCCCCACTGATTTTGATTCGACCATCCCAGAACCAGAATAAATTTTGGATGGATCTGGGATAACAACCTCCATTTGCTATTTGAACATTTGTAAAATGCATCAGAACTGGAATAACATAATGACAAGGAGAAACAATGCATCTAGCAGCCACCCATCATATGATAATGCCCTATCATCAAACTGCTCCTTGACCAACTGGAATGAACCTAAGTATTCTAGCAATAGCACATGTTAAAATCTGAAGTTCAGGCATGACAAAGCTGAAGTCATCAAATTGTCCTCCTTATTGGAGAGACATTGAATTTTATGAGCAGGCAAATGATAGAAGATTGAAAAGAACATCCTCATATTTCAGGTAGACTTAAATTTTTGTAGGCCATGATGAAAATTAATTGTATATCTGCAGGATAGGTGACCAAGATAAACCTTTATAGTTGCAGGTCGATCTGCAGAAACAACACTATCCTTGTAGGAAAATGAAGCATTGCCTGGGCCATCAACATTGGAAAACCTTGGATTCTCCGCATTGTTAGCTGCATACACCAAAGCAGAGTTTGCAGAAATTGATGGAGCTGGGACAACATAATGTTCAAGATCAAGCTCCAAGCTAGCCGAAGAGCCGTTCTGAAAAAAAACAATGGAAGAATATTTTTTTAGCATGCACAAGTTTTTAGATTGAAAAGGATCATGACACTAAGGCTTCGTTTGTTATTGCGGCCAAAAGCCAACCGCGCAGTTGGCCACAATAACATGCAGGCTCTAACAATCCACCCAGTAAAAAAGGATGGAAATTAAATGTTTCAACAAAGAAGTCCGCATTTGCATGTCATTTAAAAAATGTCTCAATTCGACTTGGAGTAGGTTTTTTAAAAAAAAACACATAACAGCATCATGCAAGGGGGAAAAGAAAAGATAATGCAGCCTAGTTAGAGAAACTTGAATCAGAGGACAACAATTAAAAATTACCACAGCAAGCTCCAATACCAATTTAAGCAACCAACTTGAAAAATTGAGCTAGTTGGTGGAGCAGCTCACATAGTCAACAAGGTCACAGCAAAATTTACACTTGCGATCCATATAAAGTTTGCTCAATGAACCCCCCCCACCCAGCACTCATATCTAAATATATGAAAACAAAACTTAAGAAACACACTTGATGACAATGATAACAAATGAACTGAGCCCAAAAACAGGGCGTAGCCCATAGGTAACCAATAATAGCAATCAAAGAACAGTGATATCCAATTGTAATCAACTGTGATTTGACAAGAACAATAGTGGATGGGCTATAGCCCAAAAACAGCCTCGCTGAGAAAACAACAACATAAACAAAATGATGATAAACATTAGAGTATCGCACCTAAAACTTTAGCTCGCAGGTCAAGGAGCAATAGAGCATATAATTTTAGATAGTAAATTCATGATAAATGAAATGCTTGCGGCTCAGCAATCCTTAGGCACAAATAAATGATAAGAGTGTAAAGAAACATATTAATTAAAACCGTTTTCTTCTCACTCTTGGTACATAAAAGAAATGAAATCTCACAAAGATAAAAATAAGATATTATGCAGCATATAGCAACAGGAAAAGAAGATGCACCTCAGCTTCTGCCATTGGCGTGGAATTGATGCTAACATCAGGAATTCCACGAACAGTTGAAGGCTGGAGATTCTCCTGATAAGCTCTCCAACTTGCCGCAAGATCAAAAGGTGAAACTCTGTCAGCTTTAATAAACACCCTACACTCCAGAATCTCATCACCATTCTTGAATACCGCCAGCCTCGATTCCCCTTGCAATGTCCCCCCGGTGAGTAGCCGGTTTGGACCCTCCTCGACCACACAAGGGGCATTACTGTGCTTTGGCTTCAACAGGAATTTGAAATCCAAAGTTTCTAAAATTCAAAGCATAATTAACCAATAAAAGAAAAGGTTATTAAGAAGAAACCTAGAAAATTATAATAATGAATAACTGAGCCTTATAGTGTTTACTGTTTGATTGAAATCTGAAAAATAGTTTTTCTGTTTCTCTTAAGCAAGAAATGGAGGCAAATTACTCCTTAAATTAACAAACAAATCCTAAAAAATCCTTTTCTTTTCTCTAAATTTCTCAGCAGCCAAACAAAAGTTACCGGAAAAAAAGGACACGTACAAAAAAATTGAATTAGTTACCGTGATTAGGTGGAACGACAAAGCTTAATTCCCACATTGAAGCCGATTCACGTTCCATGGAAAGCTAAGTTAGAAACATGAACAAAAGCAAATGAGTGGTTAAGAAACTAAATGCAACTGAAATAAATTTTAAGTTAAACATTTAAAAAACACAAAAAAATAAAGTAAATAAAAAACAAATAGGTATTACAGCTTTAGAAGAATCCCAAGAGCCAACAAGTGGCACGGAACCGTAGACATGAGGGATAAGTTCGCCCTTAAGTTGAAGATTCTCCATTTTAAGAGAAACATACAGTTGACCTCCTGCATGGTCTAGATTTTCCTCTCCTTCTTCGCTTCCGTGGGAGCTGCCGTCTGCGTCCTTTGACATTCCAGTTCCCATAGCTGGCCACTCCAATGCCTCTCAGTCTGTTGATTTTGGAGATAGATAGAGAGAGAGTTGTCACTTACATAGTGCGTTTCAAGCAAGTGGTTGTGTGTGGGTGGATTTTTTTCGGGATAATAGGGAATAAAAAAGAGATTAAGAGATGGGGATGAAAATGATTTTTTTTCGCTGAGTTTTGTGCGGTTGGATTTGTTTGTGGAGTGTAACAGAAAGGGACGAGAGGGGGGAGGGTGGAGAGTTGGGGATGGTTTGTTCGATTTATGTGGATGATGAAATTGGGTGGGCCAGCGCTGATGCTTGCTGGTCCACCTTGCAGGGCACGGGCGGGCGATACTTCTTTCCTCTTTTTACCCGCTCCAAGAATCTCAGGGCCTTTAAACATCTTATTTGTCATCGATCTAACCATATTTTTTAAAAGAATTTTCCATTAAATTAATTTTTTTTTATGTTTTTAAATTATTTTAATATGTTAATATTAAAAATAAATTTTAAAAAATAAAAAAAACATATTATATTAATATATTTCAAAACAAAAAATATTTTAAAAAATAATATTTATCACAATTTAAAATAGCCAACAGCTTACATTTTAAATATTTATTTATTTTTAGCTAAATTGGTAGTACCAAGACATGTTTGGTAACCTAAAACAAAATTTAGAAATTGTTTGTTTGTTTCATATAAATATTTTTTTATAAAATATTTTACATGTCAAATATTTTTCAATGTTTGACTTAAAAAATATTTTTATATGCAAATAATTTTTAATGGTAAAGGTAACGAAATGGTAGAGATGATGGAGATGATAATAAAAAAAAAATAATTGTGAGAAAATGATCATAGTTATGGTAAAAGAAAAGATAATGGTAAGATAACAGTGATGATGGTGATGACAGTGAAAAAATAAATTATAATAATAATAAAAAAGAAAAAGACAGTCATATGATGATAGTGGTAGAAGAGTTGGTAGTAACACATGGCAGTAATGACGAGATGATTGTGGTCATGATGAAAGAAAAGATGATGACAACTAAAATAATTAGATAATATTATAATTAGATTAATATTTGTAAAATATTTTTATAAAATTTTATGAGTTAAAAATATTCCTTAACAGATAAACTAAACTTGAAAGTTGACTATAAAATATTTTTTATTAATTAATTTTGATGTAAAATATATTTTTTTTAAAAATAAACATAGAAAAATCTAAAAGAATATTTTTAATGTAAAAAACTTGACACGAAACAAATATTCCCTTAATACTATATAGGAGACAATCCAAAAGCACTTTTATTATATTATTTGAAACTATACTCTAAACTATTATTCTAACTAGATATTTGTTTTAGTCAAAACCTACAATCACATCTCAACTACTAAGCAAATTGGTTCCTAGAGATTGAATTATAACT
>Ga0307517_10005314_pt1 | contig 19457 bp, 19 predicted proteins | sample 23_EM_MG_FD_194515 | JGI IMG/M metagenome (GOLD analysis project Ga0307517, IMG submission 194515) | Populus trichocarpa ectomycorrhiza microbial communities from riparian zone in the Pacific Northwest, United States - 23_EM | ecosystem: Host-associated > Plants > Roots > Unclassified | place... | reverse complement strand
GATAATACTCAGTCATCGGCCTGGTGGTAGGTGAGATGGAAGTGATCGATCGGACAAGCCTGCGCTACACGCCGAACCGTGTTTCCCACTACCCCACTGCAGAATCCTCAGAGCAGAACGTCTCCGCCCAACAACATAGGCCAAGGCAGGCCTTTCGGTTCCATCCAGTAAATGCTTTTGCGCGGTTCTTACAGTACCATCAGAGGCTGGTATCAAGAACGCGTCCTTCCCTTGCCACCACGAGCTCGAACCCACGCCGAAAGGCCTGTTCCCCAAAGTTGAAGACAAACACGCTTTCCGACGTGAGTGAAAAGCCATTCCGAGGCACTCGCGACATCTAACGCGGGTCTAGCACCAACATGGGCCTCGAGATAAACATCGATTCCATCACGGCCTTGGACAAGCGAATCAAGGAAATAACGGCGGAACTCGCGCAGCTCAAACGCACTCGAAACTCCTTATTGAACGTCGCGCGCATCCCTCCAGAAATTCTCGGACACATCTTTCATCTGAACGTCATGCCGGGGGCCGTTGAGGGATACTTTCCCAAGTTACGAAAGGGTTCATACAACTTCCTCCTCGTTTGCCACCACTGGTTCCGAGTCGCGCGCAACACCCCGGAACTGTGGACCTTCTGGGGCAACAATTTGGAAGATTGGAGGCGACGGTACCCTCTTTCTGGAGTCTCTGCCCCAGTCGACCTCGTGCTGGATGGATTCCAATACAGCGACGAGTATCTCGACGAAATTCTGCGAGACGTGCTCAGGGACCGCGCTGCGCGTGACGTCATACGGAAGGTCCACATCACGTCCCCCTACATGGATCACTCAGCGGCAATCGCCATCGTTTCCTCGTTGACCCCCGAAGATGAAGGGATCCGACACAGCAGCATAGAGTCGATCGCGTTGGGCGATGCGGACGTTTCTGATTTCTTCGCCCGCCACCATTTCCCGAAATTGCGGGACCTCTACCTCTTCGACGACTGCAAGATCTCGTGCTGGGACCACCTGAAATCACACACCATGGCGCTGGTCAACCTTACACTCACCTTCGATCGCCCGCTCCCACCTTCAGCGATCCCAACCCCGTCGCAAGTACTCTCACTCCTCACTTCGAATCCCAATATTCGGTCCCTTGCGCTGCAGTTGCCGACGATCAGCGACAAACCTACAAACGACGCCACGTCACCAGTGCCGCTCCGCCACCTGGAACGACTTTCGTTGGCGGGAAATTTTCATCAGATCTTCTCGATCCTTCGCCAACTGGAGCTCCCCGAACGGATAGATGACGCGGTACTGGAGTTCCGGGACTGCAAGTTGGTGGAAACCCACGAAAATATTTGGCCATACATCCGAGATTACCTCCGACGTGATTCCAGGTTCAAAGATAGGCTTGGGGTGTTCATCCGCTCCTCCGCCAACTGGTTTTCACTTGAAGTCGGTGTTGGGCACCACGGCCCAGGTAAAATGCAGCCACGAAACCCCCCGCTCGTGGTGTTCGAGGTACAAATCTCCGAAGGACTTTCCGTAGAGGAACAGGAGGAATTGTTCATCGACATCATCGCGCTCATTCCCCAAGAAAGCGTCGTCTGCCTCGAAGCGAACCTCGCGGTCGCTGGGGCAGAGCATGTTCTCACCAAGATGCCAAATATCGAATACTTGCACCTTGTCGACATCAAAATGCGGGAAGGATTCCAATTGTCAGACCCGGGCAAAACAAATCCGCATCAAGAGTTTCTTCCCTCTCTACGATGGCTGTATTTGGAAGACGTCCAAGCGGAGGACGGAGACTGGGGTCTTCTAATCACCTACCTGACCCATCGAGCGTCTGGTGATCAGGCCGTTTCGCTCAGGGTGTTCGGTGAGGAGGTTCACATCTGTTCAGACGTGCTGGATCAGCTGTGCGGGCTGGTTGGAGAGATTTTCTATGATCCGGATCCGGACATGGAATGTCCTTTTTCTCGATGCCCAATGTGGCTGTAGTTTGCGGGGCGTTAGTTATCTTTACAAATTACGACTCACTACTGGAAGTATTGGGTGGAAAGCCATTCTAGACATATTGGTCACACGAAGGAACGAACAAGGTGTTCTTTATCTTAATTTCTTTCCAACAAATTGGCATGGGCTGTGGAACCAGCCGGCGATTGGGTGAACCATTAATATGGGGGTCATGGCGTTTGTCCGCGTCACCCCCGGCAGTGTTCGGGCTGGCGGCGTTTTGACCTCAATCCAAGGTTACCTTCGAGTGAGAAAGCTCACTAGACTTTTAACCCTTGTGAATGGATATATGAGTGCCCTATGGACAATAATCTATTCAAGTAAACGGTGTACGTTGTCCTCCCTACCACCTAACACGGGAATGAAGCCGAGCATCAGTCAAGAGTAGGAAGACGGAAAAAGTTGATACGAAGAGATGTGGTACGATCCTACTAACTGTTGGTTTGTTGAAAGAAAAAACAGTCTTGATTTTGTCACAACGAAAAAACCCTCGTTTTATCTTTGAAGTCACTGTCGCACACTACCAGCGGGATGCCTTCTATGCGTACAGGTTGCAATTGGTTACAATGGTTAATATTCATCGTCATCGGACCGCGCGCGGCGCATAAAAAGAACCCGTGTTCTGGACTACTACGTCCCATTTGGACATTCACCGAAGGGACAATCGCAATTCGGATTGTAGATGAACTCCTCGACCAACTCCTCGATCTGTTCCACCACACTCGAACAGATATGAACCCACGGATCGGCCATGCAGAGCGAAATGGTCTGATCGCCAGAGGTTTGATGGGCAAGGTAGCGGACAAGAGGATCCCAATCGTTGTTCTTCACTTCGATCCACCGAAAGTACAGCCATCGCAGAGAGGGGAGGAGTTTCTTGTGTGCGTTTGGTCCATCTGGTTTCGGCAGCGGGAAACATTCAGATATCGCCGCGTTGAGAAGGTAGAATGCTTCGAGATTATGCATCGCCAGAACCATCTCCTCCGTCACCACGAGGTTCGTTTCGAAATATACGATACTTTCTTGGGGAAGGAGCGCGAGGATGTCGATGCATACTCTCTCCCTTGCGTCGCAGGGGAAGGATTCGGATGCTGTGGCCGTAAATTTCGCATACGGGGGACCCTCCCGCGGTAGTCGATTTGGACCGTGATACCCAACACCGACGACGCTGGCGCAGAGCGAGATAGAACCGCCAGTAGCGGAAAGGTAGATCCCCAGCCTATCTTCGAACCTTGGGTCACGTCTGAGGTAATCTCGAATGTATGGTCCAATGGATTCTTTGATTTCCTCCAACGTGCAATCGTAAAAGCTCAGGTTCACATGGTCGATTCTATGGGGGAGCTCCAGTCGGTGTAGGATAGAGAAAGCGGGGCAAAGCTTCGCCGCCAAGTGGAGCCGCTTCAGGTGACGTAGCGACACCCGAAACCTGGAGCCATCTCTGCCATCGTCGTTAACAATTGGCAAATGGAGCTTGAGGACTTCGATATTGGGATTCGAGGCGGAGAGTGAAAGTATTTGTGAAGTGGTTGGGATGGCCGAGGGTGGGAACGCGTCACTGGAGTTGAGTGAAAGGTTGATGAGGCCCATGGTGTGTGAGATCAGATGACCCCAGGAGGACATCTCGGGATACCCCAAGAGGGTGAGATCTCGTAATTTTGGAAAACTGTGCCGAGCGAAGAAATCGGAAGCACAAACGTTGCCCAGAACGATCGACTCTATGCTGCTGTGCCGGATCCCTTCGCCTTCAGGGGTCAACGACGAAACGACGTCGGTTAAGAGTCGGACGTTATCCCCCCTGAGATGAACTTTCCGCACGACGCCACGGGCAGCGCGGTCCCTGAGTGCATCGCGTAGGGTGTCGTCGAAAGTCCCACCTCTGCACGTCCAACCATCCAGTACGAGGTCGAGCGCAAAGGTTCCAGAACGAAGGTAAAATCGTTTCCAGTCTTCCAAATTGTTACCCCAGGAACACCACAATTCCGGAGTGCAGTTGGCGACTTGGAACCAGTGGCGACAGACGAAGAGGAAGTTGTATGCACCCTCTCCTATCCCGGCAAAGCGGCAGTCACCGACCACCGGCAGAACGGTCAAATGGAAGATGTACCCAAGGATTTCTGAAGGTATGCGTGCAACGTGCGACAGAGAGTTTCGAGTGCGTTTGCTTCCGATGATTTCCGCATCCGAGGTCAGGGTAGAGTCGAGGTTGATTTCGCAGTTCATCCTTGTGATTTAGGAACCAGTCAGGTATCACAAACGACTCGAAACGCGTTTACTTACGTGACGTCGATCTCGATGTTTGTTCTTTTCGCGACGGGACTGCCCGTCGTAGTGGTAGAGGGGGGATACGTGTTGATGTCGATCATCGCGGTGGCGCACTCATGCTACTCACAACCTCGGCTGGTTAGAGCGTTCGAGTAGTCGCCTGTCAGTCTATTCGCACCAGCAGAGAAAAAATGGCATTATGCTTTTATTGCGGATGTAAATGTACATGAGCATGAATTACTGTAGTTATCATCGCGGGTTTTTCTCGTGAAGAAAAAAGAAAACGTGCAGGAATCGAAGAGAAACGGCATGGCCAGAACGAAACCGAAAGCAAAAAAAAGGGAAACGGAAGCGTTGGGACAAGGAATAAACCGACCATCCAGGGTTGAAGCCGAAGTCTCACCGAATCCGGAATCCAGGGGAAATCTATTCCCAGTACCTTGCTACCTTGGGATCGTTCCCACCTCCAACCTCCAGAAAATCCGACGGTCGATCCCTCTTGAGGTTCTTCCTCCGATTGTTGAGGGGCAACCTCTGGTACGCCGAATCTTGACCTTGCTGCTGCTGCATACCCGGGTTCCACATCTGCTGTGGTTGACCCATCCCTCCCATCTGGTTCAGGTTCCCACCTAAACCCGGAATATTCATCCCCATGTTACCCATGCCGCCCATACCTCCCATATTCCCCATGTTACCCATACCTCCCATGTTACCCATGTTACCCATCGGCCCCATCCCCATACCAGGAATGTTCATCCCCATGTTCATCGCTGCCATCGGATTCATGTTCATGTTGAACCCACCCATACCCATTCCGTTCGCTATCGCCATTGCCATCTGTTGCTGCTGCTGTACCTGCGCCTGTTGTTGTTGCTGTTGCTGTTGCACTTGTTGCTGCTGCTGTTGCTGCTGGACCTGCTGTTGTTGAGCTTGTTGTTGGAGCGTCGAAGCCGCCGCCGCGAAAGCTGTCATAGCTTGTGCCTGCGTCAGCTGTACTTGGAGTTGGTTGAGCTGGTACTCTGTCGAATGTCGAGCCTGTGGGGGTAATGACGGGTTCTGGAGCATCTTGGAGAGTTGAGCGATCTGCGCTTGTAGTTGAGGGATACCCTCGTTAAGCATCCGAGCGACGTCCACCCCGCCTTCAGGCTGGTATTCGAGGTTGCTATCTTCATCCTCAGCTTTCGTTGAGGAGCCCTGGCGTCGTGAGCGTGCTTAGTTACAGTAGGGACCTCAGAAGTCGGCACATCTTACCTGCTCAGCGTCGGTGATTAAAGTAGTTTGTATCGGTGTTCCAGAGGAACTCGGCACTTCGACCTCCTTGTGACTCTCCTCAATCGCCTTGTCGATGTAATCTCCAACCCTGGTCCTCAATGGTTTGTTGATCATGAGTTTATCCAGAGATGCGACCTTCTTCTGACAATTAGGGCAGACAAAGTCGTGCTCTAGTAGGTGCGTCTGAATGCACTCCTCACAATACGCCTTCTCGCAACACGGAGTCTTGACTGCGTCGCGGAAGAGCCGACTATCAATGGGGCAAACTAAAGAAGGATCCGTGGGCTTTCTTTCTCGGACATCGGCCTCCGTTAGTCCTTTCGGCCGTGAAACCTGTTTCTGCCAAGCGGCGCTGAGTGGATAATCGTATCCGGTAAGTGGCGGTTGAGTGCGAGGGACGAAAGGACCTTACGAATCAGGCTGAGCGACCACAAAGCCTCCCTCAGGAGTAACCATCACGCCGCTGGAGAGTTGCCCAGAGGGAGAGTCGACCGACTTGAGGAAACTACGGGGAATACCTGTTGTCCGCTTGATTCTTGGCTTGTTATCAAAATCTCTATCGTTATTCGTCGGACAGTCCTGAATCCAGTGGCCTAATAGATGTGTGAGAACATGTGTCATTGTAGTGTTACACACGACAGTCGTACCTTTTTGTCCGCATCGATAACATACGTAACTGGGCGGTAGGGGTTTTTCGGGTTGGTGACTGAACGGTTTCCCACCTCGAGAATTATACGACCCTGTCCGGGGCTTAAAGTCGATGCGTGTAGCTCTAACGGAAAGGAAAAAGAGATGGGAATTCATTAGACGATTCGATGTACTACGAAACAAGGAGCCCGCGTCAGCGGGAAACACAAACTGTGACATCTTTTCCTGAGTTTCCTCCCAGTTGGCAGACTGAGCCTGAAACATGGCAGCCATCGCGGCCGCTTCATCATCCGTTGCCACCGACGATTTCAAGGCCTTGCGAGAAAAAAAATAAAAAGCCCGTGTCAGTCCAGGGAATAAGATACTCGATCACAAGATTCTGAAGGCAACAACACGCACAGACTTCTGGGGATCGTCACGTTCCTTTTCCTTCTCTCTGGATTCGAAACGTTTAGATGTGTGGCCGGATGAGAGACCAGGTCTATGCCATGTATTATTAGCTGGTGTTACGGTAGGTGTGTGCTTTTCGGAGCTGGCTCCCGGAGTGCCAGATATGTACATGGCGGCTCTGCCCTTGCCGGGACGAACGGCCGGACGACGCTTAACGATCACAGAGGTAGAACGAGGGACAATCTGAGAATCATCTTTGTACTCTGTGATTGCAGAGTTGGTGAGAACCCAAAAGCAACAGATACAGGGCAAGAGAGGTAAGAGAGACATGGTCGGATGTGGCACGAATCCTGGTACGCACCCTGATTGGAGGAATCGTAAACGAAGAGGTCAAAGTCGTTGGCTTTTCCGAGGTTGTTCGCGAGGATGATCTCCTTCTTGAGGTCGAAAACGGATATCCCGGTACCGTCGAACGTGACCCGAGACTCTGTTCTTTGGGACGCGAACTTGTAGAAAACGGAGGACGACATAAATTGAGAAAAAAAAGGATAAAGTATACACAAACAAGTACAACTGGGGGCGGAGAGGAGCTATACTGTGAGGGGAGCAGAGAGAAGGGGAAAGGGGGTCGTCGCGGTCGTCCGTTGCGCGTTTGAGTCAGGGTCGGTGGAGGAGAAATGACCGGGGGGCGCAGACGGGTTCGGCGCCGCCGCGCCGAATCACGCGCATGACCGCGAGCTTCCCACGCCTCCCCCACCTGGCCCGTGCTATTTATTTGAAGCTCAGAGCCCTTGTAGCCTGCATGGATCTCTCCGCGCTCACCGCCAAGGAGCTGTATGGTCTAACCGTCTTTTTCCCGTTCTCGAGGATCGTTCTGGCCCAGGGTCCCTCGAGTGTTCTTACCGAAAGAGCGAGCGTGGAGGCCGACTTCACGAAGCGCCCGGATCCGGTGATGGCCTCTTCGTCGGTGGGGTACCAACGCAGTTCGCGCTAAGTATTTCGGGGACCTGGGAAAGTGGTGTCATAGAAACAAAAAAGAATTACCCAGGTTGCCCGGGAGCCATGGTGATGTTACCACAAGCGCGCACCCACGGTCGCGGATCCCATCCTCAAAGTTGTTCTGGAGTGGTATAACGTTCGCAAACCTAAATCGAACGACCCGCAGCACTGTTCTATTTGCGAAGGCTAAGATCTCTCGCCACCCAACCCGCGCCTGATAAAGTATTACATGTCAAGGGGGAAACATTGATACAAAGAGGTGTGGTGTGATGCCGAACGAACGATTGGTTGGCTCGCTCAATTGTTGTTACGCATTAGACGAACGTGGGAAACGCAACCAGCGACGCTCAGTATGTATCATCTCCTACCAATGAAAGTGGGACAACTTCACTCTTGGTGGACAAGGTTGACCTAAAGCGAAGTGACAAACTCCATGAGACTCAAAGCATGCATATTGGTCACAGAGGGAAACCTACAACTCATTCTGTTGTGCTCCTTCAAACCGCGCATGTTCACAGATTCGCACAAAGGTCTCGGGCACATGGAAATGACGTCTCCGCCCCAGCCACTGTTCTAACCTCGGAATGGCACTCGGTCGTTGACGAAACAGCGATAGTGTAACACGCTCGAGTTCCTCCGTCCCAGAAGGCTCCGAGGGCCACAACATCCAAACAATGTCTACCCAGCACTCTAGCTTTTCCCACTCCCTGGCGTCCTCCAAGGATGTCATGATCTGTGGGCGACTCTCCGGCAGCCACCGGCCGAAGATAGTGAGTTCTGTCAGGAATTCCCAGTATGGTTGGGATAGATGAATTCCCTCAGGAGAATGGATGGTGGCAAGGAGGATCCTCGCCCATCTGGATACCCTATAACGATTAGGTCTTGTAAAGCGGGAGCTGCTCTTCATATCCCCAACACCGACACGGAGTTCGTCCAAGAATCTGAGAAACTTCCCCACACCAACTTGCTCAAATTCTTGGTAACCGATGGGTTCGATGGCGCGAATGACAAGTGATCGCAACCTTATCGAAGGAGACCGGAGGCCAACGAGGTGCCTTGCACACGTCTTGAGTAACGTGTACGGTTCGTGGGGATCACTTCTCGATGTCCAAGCCTGGAGAAGATCTGCAATCCCCTCGTCATGCCAGTACCGCCCTTCCCCGAAAACTATCCCGACCAATTTTTGGTGGTGTTCAGTGTGAATGAGTTCGGCCGTTATCTTATCATCCTGAGGATCGAGGTGGCGGAAACCGATTTGCAGAGAGTACCGGATGAGGAAATTTCCATCGACGAGGCTTTGATAGTTCTCGCATATTAGGGAACACCATTCATATGTCATCGTTATCAAGCAAACAGGATGTTCATCCAACATGCTTAAGTCGCTCAGAGCGAGCGACAGGAATATGAAGTGAGGACGGGAGGTGCGGATGGCTGAAATGAATGCTTGGGATACTCGGGATAGGATTTTTTCCAAGTGATTGCTGGCGAACAACAATGTGAGTGACTTGGAGGGCAAAAACAGGATATAGCGCACGACTTGTCCTGAATTGCCAACAATTCTTCATTAACAGACCGGCCAGGAAAGATACACGACGCCAGGAGGCGATTCAGCCTCGCGTTCAAGGGGGTCCTCGTGGAGAGCACTGTCGTTACCCAGAAATCGGGATCCGGGTGAGATGCCCTAGGTATGGATGCACTCCATTTGGCCCAGGACAGCTGCAGCAGCGCGTTTGATGTCCACTGTGAGAACGCAGGGGTAACATCTCGACTTCCGTAGTCCTAAAAAGTGTACGGATCATCCAGACGATGGTAGAGCTCGAGAAGCTGGCTGAGGTCGAGGTCGAGAGGCTCGTAGTCACGGACAACCGGGAGGGGGAACCTGCATGCGGACCTTTCGGATAAACACACAGCGCGAATGTGGATCCACAGGATCGCCTGTGCGGAGGCGTATGCCCTGTCTCTCAGCCCAGGGTACAGCTTCCCAATCGGATCGAAACACGCGCGAAAGGTGGTGGTGATTGGATTATATGGGGGCTCGACATCGGTTCCGTCCTCGAACCATCGAACCGCGCTGGCTAGCCGGATAGCCGCATAGAGTGCCTCCGGGTCAGTGATGTTCCAGAAGATCCACGAGACACCGGGCGTCACCAGCGTTCGTATTCCGGAGCGTGTTCAGGGTTGTGTCTGGGATGATTTGCGGGGGTGGGGTTTGCGGGAGACGGAGTGCCAGGCGGAGGAACTTGCATTGTATATTCTCCCATACATTATACAGGGGAGCTGACCATGGCGTACGTTCCTGAGTGAGCTGCACGACCGGCAGGGATGAACTATGAAAATGGTAGGGTATTTTGATCCGTGGCAATCGAAGCAGTACACGAAGCATCTGGCATTGAATGATCTCCCACAGTCTACGCAGAGCGGAAAGCGTCAGAGACCTGGGTATATAATTATACAAACCTGCGCCGGCGGCGAAGGTAAGACGGAGGGCAGCGGTGATATCTGGTCCAACTTTCTCCCACAAGTTGCTAAGGGAGGCGGATGCCGGGGTTTGGAATGGACACTCGTATGAGCACGCGCCGGCGATGATGATCCCAAGGTAGAAAAGAACTCCGGAGACGGTAATATTGACGGACCACATGTATCGGCAAAGTCCGCAAGCGAGGAGAAGGAGGGCAATCTGGAGCATGATCGGAAGGCTCTCGACGAATAGGTGGAAGGGCCATCTGTTGAGCCCATCATACTTTCGTTGACGGTCTCCACAACGCTCGATCATCGACCCGCCCGCGTTCCGCAAGTGCCGGTTGAGCCACTGTTTTCCCAACGTCGCGACGAATGCGGCGAGTAGCGAGATCAGGAGACTCGCGTACATGAGCCCGGTGACGGTGACAATTTCGCTGGGAGGATCTCCCTGGACGGGTAGAACAGTGGGGGTCTCGCCTGGGATGACTGACTGATTGAGGGTGAGGAGGATTGCGCGGAGGAGGGCTGCGGATTCTTCGTTCGGATCGGATTCGAGCTTTGGCTGGACACCGAGAACAAATGCCGAGCTGACAGCAGAGAACAGACCGGCCTTGGGGAGCCAGTTAGAGAAGCTACGGGGGTAGACGATGGGGGACGCACGAAAATCAATGTGGTGTTGAGGTCATCGTCGTACTTCTTGACATAGTCCGTGTCATACTGGGTCACCTCCCTCTTGTACACCGTGTAGAAGTCGACGCGGGGATCGTCATTCTTGATGGGCTGGAAGAACGTCCTGAGAGCATCTTGAAAACTGCGTCGGCTCAGCGGCCAACAACACAACGGATGAACACTCTCAAACGCACCACCGTGGATCGATTTTCAGTGGAGGCGATTCCTTTTCACCCGCTTCACCCGTTTCTCTCATGAGCCGTTGCGGGTGGTCCTATGCGGTTGGTGGATACTGAGGGTACTGTGACGGTGGGAGGGAGGGGAATCGATGTACTACGCAAACGCAGCATGGGCGGCGAAAGATAGCGGGATGGGCGGGAAGGCTACCCACGGCCGCCGAGGTTCCAGGCAGGGTGTTGCATAACCGCGGTGAAGCGCTGGAACCCATCCTTAGCAAGGCCCGGCCCGCGCTCCGAGAAATGGAGGTAAATCTGTCGAAAAGTCGTCGGTATATCGTGCCCTAATTCCTTTACTTATTGCTCAACTTTCTGAATGCTGTCAGGTCGCTGCCGGAACAGCGATGCCCAAGTCCTCCGACGTCACATTCAGGTAGGGTAGCCATTCTATCCAGGCGACGCAGATGCAACATGCCGGGTTCTCCTACTCTTGTGCATTCAGGAGGGACGCCATGATCCGCGGGTCGTAGTGGGTGGGATCATGGTACACTAAGTAACAGGAGGTACTGAGCTGCATCAGTAATTCCCGGTACGAGTACGATACGCTGTCCTTCCCCTTAGGAGATTTGATGATCTTCAGGAGGAGCCCTGTCCACCTGGGCCCAGAATCAACATCGTCTGCACCAACGTCCGGGCGGCCCAATAATCCAACCAAGTCCTCAACTCCAACCTCCTCGAATTCCTTGTTATAAATGAGCTCGGCGGGTCGTACGATGAGCCGTCCCAACCTCAGAGAAGGATTCGGAAGATCGACGGGGCATTTTGCGCGCACGCTGAGCGATGCGGATGTTTTTGACCACCATTTTTAGACGGCCTAAATATGGAATAAATCTGTAGCGACCTCCTGGCTCCCGAACACGATGTTTGTAACCATAGATTGGAGGTGTCCTGTATGACCAGGTTTTGATCCCACCCTACGGCCACCGAGGGCCAACTCCAAGTGAGAGAAAGCCACCCATCCAGTTAGACCCTACGATGTACTATCTGCTGCTTTGATCCGGCATCCGACGTACATACCGGTGAGGATACTTTGGAACAAACTTCCTGGTGTGACATAGCAGTCCAGATCAGACTCGTGGTGTGTGCCAGATTGCTTGAGCCGATTTCCCGCTCAGTGGGGAGTATGCCTGTTCCCGGGTACTGGATTGCTTTTGTTCTCAGATAATCCAGGATGGTCATACCTACGCTATATTTCCAGCAACGAACCCCAATGCATGGATACAATCAAAACCCTGTGTGTCTACATCTCACCAGCATGTGTCAGAACCGCAGGTAAACCCCCCAACCAAACCCTCCATCCGATCCTCCACGCCCGATGTGCGCGTATACACCAAACAGAGCCAGCGAAAATTGGGCGAGAGGAAGATGGTCATTCGTAATATTCGAGTTCGGTTCGCGTAAGGTCTGTAGGTAGCTTCTTTCCCCTCCTAACATCAACTACCGGGACCTGTTTCTCAAGCGCGTCAATAGAGGCATCACTTGGAAACTTCCCACCCGAATCAACGATAACGACGCGATGCAATCTGGCCGAGGAGGTGTTCTTGCGATCAGAAGCGAATTGCGTCAGTTCCTCCATAAAGTCCTCAGAAAGGTCGCAATTGAGGAACGCGAGGGTTGTCAACGAGGGGGGAGATGATGGATCCGACGACAAGGTGGGGAGGTATGGTATGCCGGTTTTGCACTCAATAGCAAGCGTGTGCAGGCTGGGGAAGAGTGACAGGTGGTCCATCACGTGGTTGGGGTGGAATCTACCCATTAATTCGGTGTGTATGAGGCGAAACTCTCGAACACTCGCAAGAGGGAGTAGGGGGAACTCTATGAAGAGGTCGGTTATAAGGGTACCATCAAATGAGAACCTTCCATTCGGCCCGAATAGTCGAATACGCCTAGGTTGGATATCATACTCGAGGGAAGTGGGGGAGGGAAGGTTCGAAAGGTGTTTGGTGGAGATCCCGGCCAGGATTCTGTTCAATCCTTCGCTCAGGAGATAGTACTTGATTTCCAAGTGCGCGCCTCTCTGGAGTGCGATGCTGGAGGTCAGGGCTCGGATATCTAACATGTCGATGCAAGATATCGACAAGTGTTGAAGTCGATTCCTGATCGGAGATCGACGCTGGGAACGACGAAGGGAAGGCTCCACGAACGAAACCCACAGGGTAGCACTTTGAAGAGAGTGATTCCCCTCCAAGAAGTCCAAAAGGGTGTCCAAGTGGAGGTGGAGGTTGTCATCCCTGAGGAACAACGTTGTGAGAGTCCTGAGGTTGAGGAAGGAAGGATAAAGGGGGATATTTTCCAACGTAAGACACCTCAAGGAGTGGGAGAATGATCCAAACGGGTCGGCGGTTCGGTCCCAGTCAGATACTGGACCTTTTATAATTTTCAGTGATCGGAGGTTGGGCATTGATTGTGGAAAATTCGGAAGCGTTGTGGCCACATCCTCGACTCTCCGCGGAGGCCTGAGAACGGTCAAAGATTTGGTATTTTGGACTTTTGGCCCCAGGAGGTCGACAACCCAATTGTTCTCTTGGAACCGATGCATGTCGATATGGATATCCAGGGGAGCGGTCATCGCACGCTCTAAGCTCAACCCTGCCAGCTTTCTACTACTCTCTGTGGATATCAAAGTCCAATGGTTGGGTGTAGAGATGACGATCCCGCGCCAGTACCGGCAAAAGTGTGTCAGCGGAACGATGTGTCGTATATGGTTGGAAATCTTGCCGTCCTGTACATATCGAACGATGGTAGAGACGATCTCTGGGGGTATCCTGTTCACTGGCCGCAATGCGTTCCGTAGAAAAGGTATGAGGTTCAGAACGTCGCGTGCTCTGGTTTTGAGGTTCTCGATCTGAGGGATTCAGCGTTAGCAAGTCCACTTCACGTCCGTTCAGGTGGACAGATCAAAGGCGTGCTCACTTCGGCTTCTAGTGATGCGATGGAATTTGAAACGATAGGTGGGAGACAGGTTTGTCGCAAACGGGAGGATTCCAGGCCAAGTTTCTCGTTCAACGTGCGGAGGAGGACGGGAATGGAGAGGTCGCGAGCAATACCCAAAGACATGGTGATGAATTTCGCTCAAAAGTGTGGCGGGGAACGCAATCTGGCACCACCGATCGTTTGATACACGCTGTGAGCCTTACGGTTGATTCAAGGCAAAACTGTAGTCTACATTAGGCATTAACCGAACGTTATTTTTACCCACCACTGTTGGTCTCGGCCACTAATAGTGTAACCTGTTGAAACGTAGTGTGCGTGCAGCAGGGGGCGGCCTGCCGGTAGTGATAGCGACCGCAAAGTCGGACGGTGGTTTTTTCATCGTAACAAAATAAAAACTGATCTCTTTCAACAAACCAACAACTAGTACGCCTCTTCGTATCTACTCTTCCGACTTTCCCACTCTTGAGACCCTACTTCAAGCCCGTGCTAGGTGACAGGGAGGACAAAGCGTATCGTTTATAATCAATTACTGTCCATATATTCGTAAGCGTTAAAAGTGTAATGGGTTTTCTCCTTCGGTAACCCTGGGTTGAGATTGAAACACTGCTAGCCTGAGCACCACCGGGGGTGACACGGACGGACGTCATCACTCCCACATTAACGGGCCACCCAACTGCCAGCTGGTTTCACACCCCGTGCCGATTTGTTGGAGAGGAATTAAGACGAAGAAAACCTCGTTCGTTCCTTCGTGTGACAAATGTGTCCGGAGTGGCTTTCCACCCAATAATTTCAGCAATGAGTCGTAATTTATACAGAGAACCGACGTCACGTACAACTACACCCACGGTGGGCATCGACCAGAAGGACACCTCTCGCCCGGATTCGGATCATAGACCATCTCCTCGACCAGCTCGTGTATCTCATCCAACACATCCGGACACATGTGAACCCCTTTACCAAACACCTTGAGCGAAACGACCTGATTACCAGAAGTTTGGTGGACCAAGTAGGTGATTAGAGGGTCCCAATCTTCATTCTCCGCCTGAACGCCCTCTAGGTACAGCCGTCTCAGAGAGGGAAGAAATTTTTGGTGCAGATTTATTTCGCATGGGCATGGCAGCAGGAATCCTTCCTGTATTGTGACGTCGGCAAGATGCAAGTATTCGATATTATGCATCTCAGCGAGGACATGTTCTGTTTCGGCCACCATGAAGTCCACTTCGAAACAGACAACGGTCTCTTTGGGAACGAGCGCGAGGGTATCAATGAACAATCCTTCCTGCTCTTCCACGACGAGTCCCTCGAGTATTTCTACGTCGAACTTTACGTGCGGGGGGTTGTGTGGTGGCATTTCACCTGGGCAGTGGTGCCCAACACCGATGGTACAAACTTGAAGCGAAAACCAGTTCATGCCGGAGGAGCTGGACACCCCAAGCCTAGGACCTTTGAACCTGGGATCACGTCGGAGGTAATCTCGAATGTATGGCACAATGATTTCGTAGGCTTCTACCAACTTGCAGTCGTAGAAGTGCAGTACCACACTGTCCACCTTTTCGGGGAGCTCCAGCCGGCGGAGGATTGGGAAGATGCGATGAAAATCTCCCATCAACGTAAGCTGTTCCAAGTGACATAGTGGTACCGAGCATGTAGAGTCACTTCTGCTGTCGTCGCTGATCGTCGGCCACTGTAGCGCAAGGGACCGAATATTAGGATTCGAAGCAAGGAGTGAGAGTACTTGCGACGTGGTTGGGATCGCTGAAGGTGGGAGCAGGACATCGAAGTTGAGTGTAAGGTTGACGAGCGCCATGGTATGTGATTTCAGGTGGTCCCAGCACGAGATCTTGCAGTCTTCGAAGAGGTAGAGGTCCCGCAATTTCGGGAAACGGTGGCGAGCTAAGAGATCAGAAACGTCCACATAGCCCAACGCGATCGACTCTATGCTGCTGTGTCGGATCCCTTCGTCTTCGGGGGTCAACGAGGAAACGATGGCGATTGCAGTTGATTGATCCGAGTAGGGGGGCGTGATGTGGACCTTCCGTACGACGTCACGCGCAGCGCGGTCCCTGAGCACGTCTCGCAGAATTTCGTCGAGAGACTCGCCCCTGTGTTCAAATCCATCCAGTACAAGGTCGACTGGGGTAGAGACTCCAGAAAGAGGGTACCGCCGCCTCCAATCTTCCAAATTGTTGCCCCAGAAGGTCCACAGTTCCGGGGTGTTGCGTGCGACTCGGAACCAGTGGTGGCAAACGAGGAGGAAGTTGTATGAACCCTTTCGTAACTTGGGAAAGTAACCTTCACCGGCCTCCGGCATGACGTTCAGATGAAAGATGTGTCCGAGAATTTCTGGAGGGATGCGCGCGACGTTCAATAGGGAGTTTCGGGAACGTTTGAGTCGTGCGAGTTCCGCCGTTATCTCCTTGATTCGCTCGTCCAAGGCCGTGATGGAGTCGATGTTTATCTCGCGGCCCATGTTGGTACTAGAGCCGTGCTAGATGTCGCGAATGCCTCAGAATGTCTTTTCGCTCACGGTGATAAGTGCGTTTGTCTTCGAGTTTGTGGGACAGGCCTTTTGGTGTGGGTTTGAGCTTGTGGCGGCAAGGAAACACACGTCCTTGATATGAGTCTCTGGTGGTACTGTAAGAACCGCGCAAAAAGCGTTCATGGATTGGACTGAAAGACTTGCCTTGGTCTACGTTGTTTGGTGGAGACGTTCTTCTCTGAGGGTTCCGCGGCGGGAGTGGGAAACACGATTCGGCATGTTGCGGTGGCACCTTCCTCCTACCACCACGCCTATAACCGTCAATGTAAGTGAACGCGTTCCAAGGTATTTGTGAACCCTGACCGAGGTTTTGCCATCAAGAATGGCCGCGAGATCAACCTCGACTCCATCCTGGCCTTGGATGCAGAAATCATCCGACTCAAACGCACTCGCAATTCTTTGTTGAACGTCGCACGCATGCCCCCAGAAATCCTCAGACACATCTTCCATTTTAACATCCTACCGGAGGTCGGTGGCGACCGCTTCGCCGGGATAGGAGAGGGTGCATACAACTTCCTCTTCGTCTGCCATCATTGGTTTCAGGTTGCCCGTCGCGCCCCTGAACTATGGTGTTCCTGGGGCATTAATTTGGGAAGCTGGAAACGATGGCACCTTCGCTCCGGAATCTCTGCGCTCGACCTCGTTCTGGATGGGTGGAGGTGGGAGGATGGGTCTTTCGACGGAGCCTTGCGGGATGCACTCAGGGATCGTGCCGCACGTGATGTTATACGCGAAGTCCATCTTCGGAGTTGGGATATGGATCTCTTAGCCTCTATCCTTTCGTCGTTGACTCCCGAAGACGGTGGGATCCGATGCAGCAGTATGGAGTCGATTATGCTGAGCGGCGTGGACATTTCCGACCTCTTCGATCGACACCATTTTCCAAAACTGCGAGATCTCCACCTTTCGAATAATTTCAAGATCTCATCCTGGGCCCACCTGACATCAACCACCACGGCGCTCACCGATTTATTGCTCGGTTGGAACGACGCGACCCCACCCTCAACCATCCCAACCACATCCCAAATGCTTTCGCTCCTCGCCTCGAATCCCAATATTCGGTCCCTCACGCTGCAGTGGTTGGCCATCAGTGACGACAGCGGGAACGGCTCCTCATCCTTGGTGCCACTCTGTCGCTTGGAACGGCTCTGTTTGATAGGCAATTTTCATTTCGTCTTCCCGATCCTTCGCCGGCTGGAGCTCCCTGAAAGGATAGACAGTGCGCAACTCGAGCTCTTCGATTGCAAGTTCGAGGAGGCTTACGAAATCATCGGGCCATACATCCGAGACTACCTCCAACGTGATCCAAGGTTCAGAGATAGGCTCGAGATCTCCGCCTCGTCTACCTCCCACTGCACTTCAATCAATGCTAGCACTGTTGGGGTTGGATATTGTGGTCCGATTCCACTACCACATGATGATTCCCCATGTGCGAACTTTCAAATGACATTATCCAACCGCATCCATCCCAACGTAGGCAAGAGGCTAGGCACCAACGTCCTCGCGCTTCTTTCTTCGGAGAGCGTCGTCGGCCTCAAGACAAACTTCCTGGTCACGGAGGTTGTTGTTGCTTCGATGCCTAACCTCGAAGCGTTGTGCCTTGTCAACCCGGTGGTGCTCGACAAATTTCTGCTGCTGGACCCAGATGGGCCAAACGCCGACAAGAAACTCCTACCCCGTCTGCGGCGGCTGCAATTGGAAGAACCCAAAGTGGAGGAGGGAAACTGGAGTCCTCTCGTCACCTACCTGGACCATCAAACCTCCGACGGTCAGGCCGTCTCGCTCAAGGTGTTCGGCAAAGTGGTTCATGTCTGTTCTGATGTGGTCAAGCAGATAGAAGATTTGGTTGAGGAGTTCGTCTATGTGCCAGGTCCAGGCGGGAAATGTTATTTTGGTAGCTGTCTGTAAGGGGTATCGTTGTATGGCCGTTCAAGTTGTTTTGTCAATTGCACGTTACGGCATAACTCGGCAGCGCCCGGGGGAACTTGGGCCCTTAAAACCGGACAAAAATTGCTCTTGCAATCAGCCCTCCCGAGCGTGCTCCATGGTGAAAGCTTCAACCCAGCCTATCCTCAGGGCGCTTCCCCGACTCGTCCACGACTGCCGATCGCCGTAATGCAAGAACGACATCATCAGTCCAGGAATTCGCCCTCACTAGCTTACTCCCTTGAACTACATCGCGTCATCCTAACACAGTTGACCATTGACTAAGACAGGCTTAACGGCGCATGCGCTCACCTGGAACTCACCGAGCTCCACGCGGTTAACAATTCACACTCTTGGCAGAGTGATGGGGATGCGGGCTTTGATTTGGTATACATAAAGAGAGCAGGCTCGAAGAGGCGAAGTCCGAGGCTTTGCGCGCTATTGATGATTATGAGCGGTTTGGGGCTGCGATGAATGCGGAGGACCGTAGAGGGCTCCTCCAGAGCATCGACAAAGAGGTGAACAACGGTGAGCTCCTGTATATCGCACCACTTCCTGTCTGTTTTCACTTTTCTTTCAAGGGTCAGGAAACCGGACGATGGAAATTTGACGGTTGCCTCGATTTCTGAATCAGGTGCATCCCACCGAGGGTCACTGACAACCGCTATCATTACCCTCCATTTTTGACCCCCCCTCCCATCAGGAAAACTGGAAATTTGCTTTTTCTGCTTGAACAAGCAGGAAAAGCGGGGATTAGCAGGGGAAAGCACGGCAAGCGGGTGATCGTAAAGCAGGGTCCATTTTCAAAAAGCACCGACACCCGAACTCCGTGTGAAATGCTTTTCTTGCTTGGTCAAGCAGATGAAAGCATGGAAAAGCACAACTAAACTGATAATGGTAACCGGACATGCACAGTAGGGGGAAAGTATCTAAGATCAATAGGCACTATACAAAGCTATAAAATGTACTTGGGGTGTATCAGGAGAATACGAGAGACTTTGGGGTGGCTGCTTTTCGGCGGGGTGCTTTTCCTGCTTTCCCGCCGATCAAGCATGGGAAGCGCCAAAAGCAACGCGCGGTTTTCCTGATGGGGGGGGGGGGGGGCGGCGCCCGGCCCGCCGCCGG
>Ga0307517_10005313_pt1 | contig 19459 bp, 12 predicted proteins | sample 23_EM_MG_FD_194515 | JGI IMG/M metagenome (GOLD analysis project Ga0307517, IMG submission 194515) | Populus trichocarpa ectomycorrhiza microbial communities from riparian zone in the Pacific Northwest, United States - 23_EM | ecosystem: Host-associated > Plants > Roots > Unclassified | place... | reverse complement strand
GGCCTCTAGAAACTAGTGTAAAACTTTCATGGCGATCCAACGGTCGGATCAAAAGGTATGGCCCTTTTCAACTGTTATTCCGGTCTGGCGCGACAATACCTCCTATTCTAGGAGTTGGGATTCCATAGGTAATACAAGGAAAACGGTCTCCAGAATCTACTTAAAAACTATGAGCGCGATCCAACGGTCGGATCAAAAGTTATGACCCTTTTGAGCTGTTATTCCGGTCTGGAGCGACAATACCTCCTCTTCAACGAGTGGGGATTCCATCGGTAATACAACGAAAACGGCCTCCGGAAATTAGTGTAAAACTTTAAGCGCGATCCAACGGTCGGATCAAAAGTTATGGCCCTTTTTCAGCTGTTATTCCGGTCTTGAGCGACAAGACCTCCTATTCATCAAGTAGGGATTTCATCGGTAATACAATGAAAACGGCCTCCGAAACTACTGTAAAACTTTCATGGCGATCCAACGGTCGGATCAAAAGTTATGGCCCTTTTCACCTGTTATTCCGGTCTGGCGCGACAATACCTCCTATTCTAGGAGTTGGGATTCCATAGGTAATACAAGGAAAACGGTCTCCGGAATCTACTTAAAAACTATGAGCGCGATCCAACGGTCGGATCAAAAGTTATGAACCTTTTGAGCTGTTATTCCGGTCTGGAGCGACAATACCTCCTCTTCAACGAGTTGGGATTCCTAAGGTACTACAAGGAAAACGACCTCTGGAAACTACTGTACAACTTTTAGCGCGATCCAACGGTCTGATCAAAAGTTATGGCCCTTTTCAGCTGTTATTCCGGTCTGGCGCGACAAGACCTCCTCTTCAACGAGTAGGGATTCCATAGGTAATGCAAGGAAAACGGCCTCCAAAAACTACTGTAAAACTTTGAGCGCGATCCAACGGTCGGATTAAAAGTTATGGCCCTTTTCAGCTGCTATTCCGGTCTGGCGCGACAATACCTCCTATTCTAGGAGTTGGGATTCCTTAGGTAATAAAAGGAAAACGGTCTCCGGAATCTACTTAAAAACTATGAGCGCGATCCAACGGTCGGATCAAAAGTTATGAACCTTTTGAGCTGTTATTCCGGTCTGGAGCGACAATACCTCCTCTTCAACGAGTTGGGATTCCTTAGGTACTACAAGGAAAACGACCTCTGGAAACTACTGTAAAACTTTTAGCGCGATCCAACGGTCTGATCAAAAGTTATGGCCCTTTTCAGCTGTTATTCCGGTCTGGCGCGACAAGACCTCCTCTTCAACAAGTAGGGATTCAATAGTTACCACAAGGAAAACGACCTCCGGAAACTACTGTAAAACTTTGAGCGCGATCCAACGGTCTGATTAAAAGTTATGGCCCTTTTCAGCTGCTATTCCGGTCTGGCGCGACAATACCTCCTATTCAAGGAGTTGGGATTCCATAGGTAATACAAGGAAAACGGTCTGCGAAATCTACTTAAAAACTATGAGCGCGATCCAACGGTCGGATCAAAACTTATGGCCCTTTTGAGCTTTTATTCCGGTCTGGAGCGACAATACCTCCTCTTCAACGTGTTGGGATTCTTAGGTACTACAAGGAAAACGGCCTCTGGAAACTACTGTAAAACTTTTAGCGCGATCCAACGGTCTGATCAAAAGTTATGGCCCTTTTCAGCTGTTATTCTGGTCTGACGCGACAAGACCTCCTCTTCAACGAGTAGGGATTCCATAGATACTACAAGGAAAACGGCCTCCAGAAACAACTTAAAAACTATGAGCACGATCCAACGGTCAGATCAAAAGTTATGACCCTTTTGAGTTGTTATTCCGGTCTGGCGCGACAATACCTCCACTTCAACGAATAGGGATTCCATTGATACTACAAGGAAAACGGCCTCCAGAAACTACTGTAAAACTTTGAGCGAGATCCAACGGTCGGATCAAAATTTATGGCCCTTTTGAGTTGTTATTACAGTATGGCTCGACAATACAACCTCTCCAACGAGTAGGGATTCCATAGGTACTAGAAGAAAAACGGCCTCCGGAAACTACTGTAGAACTTTGAGCGCGATCTAACAGGAGGATGAAAATTTATGGCCCTTTTCAGCTTTTATTCCGGTGTGGCGCGACAAGACCTCCTCTTCAACAAGTAAGGATTCCATAGATACTACAACGAAAACGGCCTCCAGAAACTACTGTAAAATTTTCAGCACGATCCAACGGCCAGATCAAAATTGATGGCCCTTTTGAGCTGTTATTCTGGTCTGGCGCGACAACACGACCTCTTCAACAAGTAGGCATTCCATAGGTACTACAAGAAAAACAGCCTCTGGAAACTAATGTAGAACTTTGAGCGCGATCCAACGGTCAGATCAAAATTTATGGCCCTTTTCCGCTGTTATTCCGGTCTGGCGTGACAGGACCTTCTCTTCAACGAGTAGGGATTCCATAGTTACTACAAGGAAAACGCCCTCCGGAAACTACTGTAAAACTTTGAGCGCGATCCAACGGTATGATCAAATTTTATGCCCCTTTTCAGATATTATTCTGGTCTGGCGCGACAAGACCTCCTCTTCAACGAGTAGGGATTCCAGAGGTAATACAGGGAAAACGGTCTCCCGAAACTTAAAAACTATGAGCGTGATCCAACGGTCATATCAAAAGTTATGGCCTTTTGAGCTGTTATTCCGGTCTGGCGCGACAATACCTCCTATTCAACGAGTTGGGATTCCATAGGTAATACAAGGAAAACGGTCTCCGGAATCTACTTAAAAACTATGAGCGCGATCCAACGGTCAGATCAAAAGTTATGGCCCTTTTGAGCTATTATTCCGGTCTTGCGTGACAACACCTCCTCTTCAACGAGTAGGGATTCCATAGGTAATACAAGGAAAACGGTCTCCGGAAACAATTTAAAAACTATGAGCGCGATCCAACGGTCAGATAAAAAGTTATGGCCCTTTTGAGCTGTTATTCCGGTTTGGCGCGACAAGACCTCCTCTTCAACGAGTAGGGATTCCATAGGTACTACAAGAAAAACAGCCTTCGAAACTACTGTAAAACGTTGAGCGCGATCCAACGGTCGGATCATAATTTAAGGCCCTTTTGTGCTGTTATTCCAGTCTGGCGCGACAACACCTCCTATTCAACGAGTAGGGATTCCATAGGTAATACAACGAAAACAGTCTTTGGAAACAACTTAAAAACTATGAGCGTGATCCAACGGTCGGATCAAACTTTATGGCACTTTTCAGCGGTTGTCCCGGTCTGGCGCGACAATACCTCCTCTTCAACGAGTAGGGATTCTATAGGTAATACAAGGAAAACGACCTCCCGAAACTACTGTAAAACTTTGAGCGCGATCCAACGATCGGATTAAAAGTTATGGCTCTTTTGAGCTGTTATTCCGGTCTGGCGCGACAATACCTCCTCTTCAACGAGTTGGGATTCCATAGGTAATACAAGGAAAACGGTCTCCGGAATCTACTTAAAAACTATGAGCGCGATCCAACGATCGGATCAAAAGTTATGGCCCTTTTGAGATGTTATTCCGGTCTGGAGCGACAATACCTCCTCTTCAACGAGTTGGGATTCTTTAGGTACTACAAGGAAAACGGCCTCTGGAAACTACTGTAAAACTTTTAGCGCGATCCAACGGTCTGATCGAAAGTTATGGCCCTTTTCAGCTGTTATTCCGGTCTGGCGCGACAAGACCTCCTCTTCAACGAGTAGGGATTCGATAGATACTACAAGGAAAACGGCCTTCGGAAACTACTTAAAAACTATGAGCACGATCCAACGGTCTGATCAAAAGTTATGGCCCTTTTGAGCTGTTATTCCGGTTTGGCGCGACAATACCTCCTCTTCAACGAGTAGGGATTCCATTGATACTACAAGGAAAACGGCCTCCAGAAACTACTATAAAACTTTGACCACGATCCAACGGTCGGATCAAAATTTATGGCCCTTTTGAGCTGTTATTACGGTATGGCTCGACAATACAGCCTCTTCAACGAGTAGGGATTCCATAGGTACTACAAGAAAAACGGCCTCCGGAAACTACTGTAGAACTTTGAGCGTGATCCAACGGGAGGATCAAAATTTATGGCCCTTTTCAGCTGTTATTCCGGTGTGGCGCGACAAGACCTTCTCTTCAACAAGTAAGGATTCCATAGATACTACAACGAAAACTCCTCCGGAAACTACTGTAAAATTTTCAGCGCAATCCAACGGTCGAATCAAATGTTATGGCCCTTTTGAGCTGTTATTACGGTCTGGCGCGACAATACCTCCTCTTCAACAAGTAGGGATTCCATAGGTAATACAAGGAAAACAACCTCCGGAAACTACTGTAAAACTTTGAGCGCGATCCAACGGTCGGATCAAAATTGATGGCCCTTTTGAGCTGTTATTCTGGTCTGGCGCGACAACACGACCTCTTCAACGAGTAGGCATTCCATAGGTACTACAAGAAAAACAGCCTCCGGAAACTAATGTAGAACTTTGAGCGCGATCCAACGGTCGGATCAAAATTTATGGCCCTTTTCCGCTGTTTTTCCGGTCTGGCGCGACAGGACCTTCTCTTCAACGATTAGGGATTCCATAGTTACTACAAGGAAAACGGCTTCCGGAAACAACTGTAAAACTTTGAGCGCGATGCAATTGCAGGATCAACTTTTATGGCCCTTTTAAGATGTTATTCCGGTCTGGCACGACAAGACCTCATCTTCAACGAGTTGGGATTCGATAGGTAATACAAGGAAAACGGTCTCCCGAAACTTAAAAACTATGAGCGCGATCCAACAGTCAGATCAAAAGTTATGGCGCTTTTGAGCTGTTATTCCGGTCTTGCTCGACAACACCTCCTCTTCAACGAGTAGGGATTCCATAGGTAATACAAGGAAAACGGTCTCCGGAAACTACTTAAAAACTATGAGCGCGATCCAACGGTCAGATGAAAAGTTATGGCCCTTTTGAGTTGTTATTCCGGTCTGGCGCGACAAGACCTCCTCTTCAACGAGTAGGGATTCCATAGGTACTACAAGAAAAACAGCCTTCGAAACTACTGTAAAACGTTGAGCGCGATCCAACGGTCGGATCACAAGTTAAAGCTCTTTTGTGCTGTTATTCCGGTGTGGCGCGACAACACATCCTATTCAACGAGAAGGGATTCCATAGGTAATACAAGGAAAACAGTCTCTGGAAACAACTTAAAAACTATGAGCGCGATCCAACGGTCGGATCGAAATTTATGGCACTTTTCAGCGGTTGTCCCGGTCTGGCGCGACAATACCTCCTCTTCAACAAGTAGGGATTTCATTGATACTACAAGGAAAACGGCCTCCAGAAACTACTGTAAAACTTTGAGCACGATCCAACGGTCGGATCAAAATTTATGGCCCTTTTGAGCTGTTATTCCGGTATGGCTCGACAATACAGCCTCTTCAACGAGTAGGGATTGCATAGGTAATACAAGAAAAACGGCCTCCGGAAACTACTGTAGAACTTTGAGCGCGATCCAACGGTAGGATCAAAATTTATGGCCCTTTTCAGCTGTTCTTCCGGTGTGGTGCGACAAGACCTCCTCTTTAACAAGTAAGGATTCCATAGATACTACAACGAAAACGGCCTCCGGAAACTACTGTAAAATTTTCAGCGCGATCCAACGGTCTAATCAAAAGTTATGGCCCTTTTGAGCTGTTATTACGGTCTGGCGCGACAATACCTCCTCTTCAACGAGTAGGGATTCCATAGGTACTACAAGGAAAACAACCTCCGGAAACTACTATAAAAGTTTGAGCGCGATCCAACGGTCGGATCAAAAGTTATGGCCATTTTTACGTATTATTGCGGTCTGGCTCGACAACACCTCCTCTTCACCGAGATGGGATTCCATACGTAATACAAGGAAAACAGTCTCTGGAACCTACTGTAAAACTTTGAGCACGATCCAACGGTCGGATCAAAATTTATGGCCCTTTTGAGTTGTTATTACGATCTGGCGCGACAATACCTCCTCTTCAACGAGTAGGCATTCCATAGGTACTACAAGAAAAACAGCCTCCGGAAACTAATGTAGAACTTTGAGCGCAATCCAACGGTCAGATCAAAATTTATGGGCCCTTTTCCGCTGTTATTCCGGTCTGGCGCGATAGAACCTTCTCTTCAACGAGTAAGGATTCCATAGTTACTACAAGGAAAACGACCTCCGGAAACTACTGTAGAACTTTGAGCGCGATCCAACGGGAGGATCAAAATTTATGGCCCTTTTCAGCTGTTATTCCGGTGTGGCGCGACAAGACCTCCTATTTAACAAGTAAGGATTCCATAGATACTACAATGAAAACGGTCTCCGGAAACTACTGTAAAATTTTCAGCGCGATCCAACGATCTAATCAAAAGTTATGGCCCTTTTGAGCTGTTATTACGGTCTGACTCGACAATACCTCCTCTTCAACGAGTAGGGATTCCATATGTACTATAAGAAAAACAGCCTCCGGAAACTGCTGTAGAACTTTGAGCGCGATCCAACGGTCGAATCAAAAGTTATGGCCCTTTTGAGCTGTTATTACGATCTGGCGCGACAATACCTCCTCTTCAACGAGTAGGCATTCCATAGGTACTACAAGAAAAAAAGCCTCCGGAAACTAATGTAGAACTTTGAGCGCAATCCAACGGTCGGATCAAAATTTATGGCCCTTTTCCGCTGTTATTCCAGTCTGGCGCGACAGGACCTTCTCTTCAACGAGTAAGGATTCCATAGTTAATACAAGGAAAACGGCCTCCGGAAACTACTGTAGAACTTTGAGCGCGATCCAACGGGAGGATCAAAATTTATGGCCCTTTTCAAATGTTATTCCGGTGTGGCGCGACAAGACCTCCTCTTTAACAAGTAAGGATTCCATAGATACTACAACGAAAACGGTCTCCGGAAACTACTGTAAAATTTTCAGCGCGATCCAACGATCTAATCAAAAGTTATGGCCCTTTTGAGCTGTTATTAGGGTCTGGCGCGACAATACCTCCTCTTCAACGAGTAGGGATTCCATATGTACTACAAGAAAAACAGCCTCCGGAAACTGCTGTAGAACTTTGAGCGCGATCCAACGGTCGAATCAAAAGTTATGGCCCTTTTGAGCTGTTATTACGATCTGGCGCGACAATACCTCCTCTTCAACGAGTAGGGATTCCATATGTACTACATGAAAAACGGCCTCCGGAAACTACCGTAGAACTTTGAGCGCGATCCAATGGTCGATTCAAAATTTATGGCCCTTTTCAGTTGTTATTCCAGTCTGGCGCGACATGACCTTCTATTCAACGAGTAGGGATTCCACAGTTATTATAAGGAAAACGGCCTCCGGAAACTACTGTAAAAACTATGAGCACAATCCAACGGTCAGATCAAAAGTTATGGCCATTTTGAGCTGTTATTTCGGTCTGGCGCGACAATTCCTCCTCTTCAACGAGTAGGGATTCCATAGGTACTACAAGGAAAACAGCCTCTAGAAACTACTTAAAAACTATGAGCGCGATCCAACGGTTGGATCAAAATTTATGGCCCTTTTGAGCTATTATTCCGTTATTGCGCGACAAAACCTCTTATTCAACGAGTAGGGATTGCGTAGGTAATACAAGGTAAACGGTCTCCGGAAAGTACTTAAAAACTATGAGCGCGATCCAACGGCCGGATCAAAAGTTATGGCCCTTTTGAGCTGTTATTGCGGTCTGGCGCGACAATACCTCCTCTTCAACGAGTTCGGATTCCTTAGGTACTACAAGGAAAACAGCCTCTGGAAACTACTTAAAAACTATGAGCGCGGTCCAACGGTTGGATCAAAATTTATGGCCCTTTTGAGCTATTATTCCGGTCTAGCGCGACAATACCTCATATTCAACGAGTAGGGATTCAATTGGTAATACAAGGAAAACGGTCTCCGGAAACTACTTAAAAACTATGAGCGCGATGCAGCGGTCGGATCAAAAGTTATGGCCATTTTGAGCTGTTATTTTGGCTGGCGCGACAATTCCTCCTCTTCAACGAGTAGGGATTCCATAGGTACTACAAGGAAAACAGCCTCTGGAAACTACTTAAAAACTATGAGCGCGATCCAACTGTTGGATCAAAATTTATGGCCCTTTTGAGCTATTATTCCGTTCTGGCGTGACAAAACCAGGAATTCAACGAGTAGGGATTCCATAGGTAATACAAGGGAAACGGTCTCGGAAAACTACTTAAAAACTGTGACCGCGATCCAACGGTCGGATCAAAAGTTATGGCCCTTTTGAGCTGTTATCACGGTCTAGCGCGACAATACCTCCTCTTCAACGAGTTGGGATTCCTTAGGTACTACAAGGAAAACGGCCTCCGGAAACTACTGTAGAACTTTGTGCGCGATCCAACGGACGGATCAAAAGTTATGGCCCTTTTGAGCTGTTATCACGGTCTAGCGCGAAAAGACCTCCTATTCAACGAGTTGGGATTCCATAGTTACTACAAGAAAAACGGCCTCCGCAAACTAATGTAGAACTTTGAGAGCGATCCAACGGTCGGATCAAAATTTATGGCCTTTTTCAGCTGTTGTTCCGGTCTGGCGCGAAAAGACCTCCTATTCAACGAGTTGGGATTCCATAGTTACTACAAGAAAAACAGCCTCCGAAAACTAATGTAGAACTTTGAAAGCGATCCAACGGTCGGATCAAAATTTATGGTCCTTTTCCGCTGTTATACCGGTCTAGGGCGACAATACATCCTATTCAACGAGAATGGATCCCATAGGTAATACAAGGAAAACGGTGTCTGGAAAGTACTTAAAAACTATGAGCGCGATCCAACGGTTGGATCAAAATTTATGGCCCTTTTGAGCTATTATTCCGGTCTGGCGCGACAATACCTCCTCTTCAACGAGTAGAGATTCCATAGGTACTACAAGGAAAACGGCCTCGGGAAAGTACTTAAAAACTATGAGCGCGATCCAACGGTTGGATCAAAATTTATTGCCCTTTTGAGCTATTTTCCGATCTGGCGCGACAATACCTCTTATTCAACGAGTAGGGATTCCGTAGGTAGTACAAGGAAAACGGTCTCCCGAAACTACTTAAAAACTATGAGCGCGATCCAACGGTCAGATCAAAACTTATGGCCCTTTTAAGCTGTTATTACAGTCTGGCACGACAATACCTACTCTTCAACGAGTAGGGATTCCATAGGTACTACAAGGAAAACGGCCTCTGAAACTACTGTAAAACTTTGAGCGCGATCCAACGGTCGGATGAAAAGTTATGGCCCTTTTGAGCTGTTATTCCGGTCTAGGGCGACAATACATCCTATTCAACGAGAATGGATCCCATAGGTAATACAAGGAAAACGGTCTCAGGAAAGTATTTAAAAACTATGAGCGCGATCCAACGGTTGGATCAAAATTTATGGCCCTTTTGAGCTATTATTCTGGTCTGGCGTGACAAGACCTCCTCTTCAACGAGTAGGGATTCCATAGGTACTACAAGAAAAACGGCCTACGGAAACAAATGTAGAACTTTGAGCGCGATCCAACATTCGAATCAAAATTTATGGCCCTTTTCAGCTGTTATTCCGGTCTGGCGCGACAAGACCTCCTCTTCAACGAGTAGGGATTCCATAGATACTACAACGAAAAAGGCCTCCGGAAACTACTATAAAACTTTAAGCGCGATCCAACGGTCGAATCAAAAGTTATGGCCCTTTTAAGCTGTTATTCCGGTATGGCGCGACAAGACCTCCTCTACAACGAGTAGGGATTCCATAGATACTACAACGAAAATGGCCTCCGGAAACTACTGTAAAACTTTAAGCGCGATCCAACGGTCGAATCAAAAGTTATGGCCCTTTTGAGCTGTTATTACGGTCTGGCGTGACAATACCTCCTCTTCAATGAGTAGGGATTCCATATGTGCTACAAGAAAAACGGCCTCCGAAAACTACTGTAGAACTTTGAGCACGATCCAACGGTCCATTCAAAATTTATGGCCCTTTTCAGCTGTTATTCCGGTCTGGCGCGACAAGACCTCCTCTTCAACGAGTAGGGATTCCATAGGTACTACAAGAAAAACGGCCTACGGAAACAAATGTAGAACTTTGAGCGCGATCCAACGGTCGGATCATAATTTATGGCCCATTTCAGCTGTTATTCCGGTCTGGCGCGACAAGACCTCCTCTTCAACGAGTAGGGATTCCATAGATACTACAACGAAAAAGGCCTCCGGAAACTACTATAAAACTTTAAGCGCGATCCAACGGTCGAATCAAAAGTTATGGCCCTTTTGAGCTGTTATTACGGTCTGGCGAGACAATACCTCCTCTTCAACGAGTAGGGATTCCATATGTGCTACAAGAAAAATAGCCTCCGAAAACTACTGTAGAACTTTGAGCACGATCCAACGGTCCATTCAAAATTTATGGCCCTTTTCAGCTGTTATTCCGGTCTGGCGCGACAAGACCTCCTCTTCAACGAGTAGGGATTCCATAGGTACTACAAGAAAAACGGCCTCAAGAAACTATTGTACAACTTTGAGCGTGATTCAACGGTCAGATCAAAATTTATGGCCCTTTTCAGCTGTTATTCCGGTCTGGCGTGACAAGACCTCCACTTCAACGAGTAGGGATTCCATAAATACTACAACGAAAACGATCTCCGGAAACTACTGTAAAACTTTAAGCGCGATCCAACGGTCGAATCAAAAGTCATGGCCCTTTTGAGCTTTTATTACGGTCTGGCGTGACAATACCTCCTCTTCAACGAGTAGGGATTCCATATGTACTACAAGAAAAACAGCCTCCGAAAACTACTGTAGAACTTTGAGCGCGATCCAACGGTCCATTCAAAATTTAAGGCCCTTTTCAGCTGTTATTCCGGTCTGGCGCGACAAGACCTCCTCTTCAACGAGTAAGGATTCCATAGGTACTACAAGAAAAACGGCCGTCGGAAACAAATGTAGAACTTTGAGCGCGATTCAACGGTCGGATCAAAATTTATGGCCCTTTTTCAGTTGTTATTCCAGTCTGGCGCGACAAGACCTCCTCTTCAACGAGTTGGGATTCCATAGTTACTACAAGAAAAACGACCTCCAGAAACTAATGTAGAACTTTGAGCGCGATCCAACATTCGAATCAAAACTTATGGCCCTTTTGAGCTGTTATTACGGTCTGGGGCGACAAGACCTCCTATTCAACGAGTAGGGATTCCATAGGTTCTTCAAGGAAAACAGCCTCCGGAAACTACTTAAAAAATATGAGCGCGATCCAACGGTCCGATCAAAAGTTATGGCCCTTTTGAGCTGTTATTCCAGTCTGGCACGACAATACCTCCTCTTTTGAGCTTTAATTCCGGTCTCGCGCGACAATACCTTCTATTCAACGAGTAGGGATTCCATAGGTAATACAAGCAAAACGGTCTCCGAAAAGTACTTAAAAAGCTATGAGTGCGATCCAACGGTCGAATAAAAACTTATAGCCCTTTTGAGCTGTTATTACGGTATGACGCGACAATACCTCCTCTTCAACGAGTAGGGATTTCATAGGTACTACAAGGAAAACGGCCTCCGGAAACGACAGTAAAAGTTTGAGCGCGATCCAGCGGTCGGATCAAAAGTCATGGCCCTTTTGAGCTTTAATTCCGGTCTCGCGCGACAATACCTTCTATTCAACGAGCAGGGATACCATAGGTAATACAAGGAAAATGGTCTCCGCAAACTACTTAAAAACTTTGAGCGCGATCCAACCGTCGGATCAAAAGTTATAGCCCTTTTCAGCTGTTATTCCGGTCTGTCCCAACAAGACCTCCTCTTCACCGAGTAGGGATTCCATAGCTAATACAAGGAAAACGGTCTCCGCAAACTACTTAAAAACTATGAGCGCGATCCAATGATCGGATCAAAATTTATGGTCCTTTTCAGCTGTAATTCCGTTCTGGCCCGACAAGACCTCCTCTTCAACGAGTAGGGATTCCATAGGTAATACAAGGAAAACGGTCTCCGCGAACTACTTAAAAACTATGAGCGCGATCCAATGATTGGATCAAAATTTATGGCCCTTTTCAGCTGTAATTCCGGTCTGGCCCGACAAGACCTCCTCTTCAACGAGTAGGGATTCCATAGGTAATACAAGGAAAACGGTCTCCACAAACTACTTAAAAACTATGAGCGCGATCCAATGATCGGATCAAAAATTATAGCTCTTTTCAGCTTTTATTCCGGTCTGGTGTGATAAGACCTCATCTTCACCAAGTATGGATTCCATAGTTACTACAAGGAAAACGACCTCTAGAAACTACTGTAAAACTATAAGCGCGATCCAACGGTCGAGTAAAAACTTATGGCCCTTTTGAGCTGTTATTACGGTATGGCGCGACAATACCTCCTCTTCAACGAGTAGGGATTTCATAGGTACTACAAGGAAAACGCCCTCCGAAAACTACTGTAGAACTTTGAGCGCGATCCAACGGTCGTATGAAAACTTATGGCCCTTTTGAGCTGTTATTCCGGTCTGGCGCGACAACACCTCCTCTTCAACGAGTAGGGATTCCATAGGTAATACAAGGAAAACAGTCACTGGAAACTACATAAAAACTATGAGCGCGATCCAACGGTCGGATCAAAATTTATGGCCCTTCTCAGTGGTTATTCCGGTCTGGCGCGGCAAGACCTCGTCTTCAACGAGTAGGGAATCCATAGGTAATACAAGAAAAATGGTCTCCGAAAACTACTTAAAAACTATGATCGAGATCCAGCGGTCGGATCAAAAGTTATGGCCCTTTTTACCTGTTATTGCGAGCTGGCGCGACAAGACCTACTCTTCAACGAGTAGGGATTCCATAGGTAATACAAGGAAAAAAGTCTCTGGAAACTACTTAAAAACTATGTGCGTGATCCAACGGTCGGATCAAAATTTATGGCCCTTTTCAGCTGTTATTCTGGTCTGGCGCGACAAAACATCGTCTGCAACGAGTAGGGATTCCATAGGTAATACAAGGAAAACGGCCTCCGGAAACTACAGTAAAATTTTGAGCGCGATCCAGCGGTCGAATCAAAAGTTATGGCCCTTTTGAGCTGTTATTACGATCTGGCGCGACAATACCTCCTCTTCAACGAGTAGGGATTCTATATGTACTACATGAAAAACGGCCTCCGGAAACTACCGTAGAACTTTGAGCGCGATCCAACGGTCGGATCAAAAGTTATGGCCGTTTCAAGGAAAAAGGTCTCCGGAAACTACTTACGAACTATGAGTGTGATCCAACTGTTGGATCAAACGTTTTGGCCCTTTTAAGCTGTTATTACAGTCTGGTGCGACAATACCTCCTCTTCAACGAGTAGGGATTCCTTAGGTACTACAAGGAAAACGACCTCTGGAAACTACTATAAATTTTGAGCGCGATCCAGCGGTCGGATCAAAAGTCATGGCCCTTTTGAGCTTTAATTCCGGTCTCGCGCGACAATACCTTCTATTCAACGAGTAGGGATTCCATAGGTAATACAAGCAAAATGGTCTCCGAAAAGTACTTAAAAAGCTATGAGCGCGATCCAATGGTCGGATAAAAAGTTATGGCCCTTTTGAGCTGTTATTACGGTCTGGCGCGACAATATGTCCTCTTTAACGAGTAGAGATTCCATAGGTACTATAAGGAAAAGGGCCTCCGGAAACTACTGTAAAACTTTGAGGGCGATCCTACGGTCGGATCAAAATTTATGGCTCTTTTCAGCTGTTATTCCGGTCTGGCGCGACAAGACCTTGTCTTCAACGAGCAGGGATACCATAGGTAATACAAGGAAAACGGTCTCCGCAAACTACTTAAAAACTTTGAGCGCGATCCAACCGTCGGATCAAAAGTTATAGCCCTTTTCAGCTGTTATTCCGGTCTGACCCGACAAGACCTCCTCTTCAACGAGTAGGGATTCCATAGGTAATACAAGGAAAACGGTCTCCGCAAACTACTTAAAAACTATGAGCGCGATCCAATGATCGGATCAAAAGTTATAGCCCTTTTCAGCTGTAATTCCGGTCTGGCCCGACAAGACCTCCTCTTCAACGAGTAGGGATTCCATAGGTAATACAAGGAAAACGGTCTCCGCAAACTACTTAAAAACTATGAGCGCGATCCAATGATCGGATCAAAATTTATGGCCCTTTTCAGCTATAATTCCGGTCTGGTGTGACAAGACCTCGTCTTCAACAAGTAGGGATTCCATAGTTACTACAAGGAAAACGGCCTCCGGAAACTACTGTAAAACTATGAGCGCGATCCAACGGTCGAATCAAAACTTATGGCCCTTTTGAGCTATTATTATGGTCTGGCGCGACAATACCTCCTCTTCAACGAGTGTGGATTCCATAGGGACTACAAGGAAAACAGCCTCCGTAAACTACTATAAAACTTTGAGCGAGATCCAACGATTGGATCAAAAGTTATGGCCATTTTTACCTCTTATTGCGGTCTGGCGCCACAACACCTCCTCTTCAACGAGTAGGGATTCCATAGGTAATACAAGGAAAACAATCTCTAGAAGCTACTTAAAAAATATGAGCGCGATCCAACGGTTGGATCAAAATTTATGGCCCTTTTCAGCTATTTTTCCGTCTGGCGAGACAAGACCTCGTCTTCAACGAGTAGGGATTCCATAAGTAATACAAGGAAAACGGTCTCTGAAACTACTTAAAAACTATGAGCGCGATCCAACGATCGGATCAAAATTTATGGCCCTTTTTAGCCGTTATTCCGGTCTGGTGTGACAAGACCTCGTCTTCAACAAGTAGGGATTCTATAGTTACTACAAGGAAAACGGCCTCTGGAAACTACTGTAAAACTATGAGCGCAAACCAACGATCGAATCAAAACTTATGGCCCTTTTGAGCTGTTATTACGGTCTGGCGCGACAATACCTCCTCTTCAACGAGTAGGGATTCCATAGGGACTACAAGGAAAACAGTCTCTGGAAAATACTTAAAAACTATGAGCGCGATCCAACGATCGGATCAAAATTTATGGACCTTTTCAGTTGTTATTCCGGTCTGGCGCGACAAGACTTCCTATTCAACGAGTAGGGATTCCATAGGTAATACAAGGAAAACGGTCTCTGCAAACTACTTAAAAACTATGAGCGCGATCCAATGATCGGATCAAAATTTATGGCCCTTTTCAGCTGTGATTCCGGTCTGGTGTGACAAGACCTTGTCTTCAACAAGTAGGGATTCCACAGTTACTACAAGGAAAACGGCATCTGGAAACTATGTAAACTATGAGCGCGATCCAACGGTCGAATCAAAACTTGTGGCCCTTTTGAGCTGTTATTACAGTCTGGTGCGACAATACCTCCTCTTCAACGAGTAGGGATTCCATAGGGACTGCAAGGAAAACGACCTCCATAAACTACTGTAAAACTTTGAGCGAGATCCAACGGTCGGATCAAAAGTTATGGCCATTTTTACCTTTTATTGCGGTCTGGCGAGACAAGACCTCATCTTCAATGAGTAGGGATTCCATAGGTAATACAAGGAAAATGGTCTCCGAAACTACTTAAAAACTATGAGCGCGATCCAACGATCGGATCAAAATTTATGGCCCTTTTCAGCTGTTATTCTGGTCTGGTGTGACAAGAGCTCATCTTCAACAAGTAGGGATTCCATAGTTACAACAAGGAAAACGGCCTTTGGAAACTACTGTAAAACTATGAGCGCGATCCAACGGTCGACTCAAAACTTATGGCCATTTTGAACTGTTATTACGGTCTGTAGCGACAATACCTCCTTTTCAATGAGTAGGGATTCCATTGGTAGTACAAGGAAAACGGCCTCCGAAAACTACTGTAAAACTTTGAGCGCTATCCAACGGTCGGATAAAAAGTTATGGCTATTTTTACCTGTTATTGCGGTCTGGCGCGACAATACCTCGTCTTCAACGAGTAGGGATTACATAGGTAATACAAGGAAAACAGTCTCTGGAAACTACATAAAAACTATGAGCGCGATCGAATGGGCGGATCAAAAGTTATGGCCCTTTTCAGCTGTTATTGCGGGATGGCGCGACAATACCTCCTCTTCAACGAGTAGGGATTCCATAGGTACTACAAGAAAAAGGGCCTCCGAAAACTACTGTAAAACATTGAGCGCGATTCAATGGTCGGATCAAAAGTTATGGCCCTTTTCAGCTGTTATTCCTATCTGGCGCGACAAGACCGCCGATTCAACGAGTAGGGATTCCATAGGGACTGCAAGGAAAACGGCCTCCGGAAACTACTGTAAAACTTTTAGCGCGATCCAACGGTCGGATCAAAAGTTATGGCCATTTTTACCTGTTATTGCGGTCTGGCGTGACAACACCTCCTCTTCAACGAATAGGGATTCCATAGGTAATACAAGGAAAACAGTCTCTGGAAACTACTGAAAAACTATGAGCGCGATCCAACGGTCGGATCAAATTTTATGGCCCTTTTCAGCTGTTATTCCGGTCTGGCGTGACAAGACCTTGTCTTCAACGAGTAGGGATTCCATAGATACAACAAGGAAAACGGCCTTGGGAAATTACTGTCAAACTTTGAGCGCGATCCAACGGTCGGATCAAAAGTTATGGCCATTTTTACCTGTTATTGCGGTCTGGCGTGACAACACCTCCTCTTCAACGAGTAGGGATTCTATAGGTAATACAAGGAAAACAGTCTCTGGAAACTATTTAAAAACTATAAGCGCGATCCAACGGTCGGATAAAAATTTATGGCCCTTTTCAGCGGTTATTCCGGTCTGGCGCGACAAGACCTCGTCTTCAACGAGTAAGGTTTCCATAGGTAATACAAGGAAAACGGTCTCTGAAAACTACTTAAAAACTATAAGCGCGGTCCAGCGGTCGGATAAAAATTTATGGCCCTTTTTACCTGTTATTTCGGGCTGGCGCGACAAGACCGCCGCTTCAACGAGTAGGGATTCCACAGGTAATACAAGGAAAAAAGTCTCTGGAAACTACTTAAAAGCTATGAGCGCGATCCAATGGTCGGATCAAAATTTATAGCCCTTTTCAGCTGTAATTCCGGATTGGCGCGACAAGACCTCGTCTTCAACGAGTAGGGATTCCATAGGTAATACAAGGAAAACGGCCTCCGGAAACTACAGTAAAATTTTGAGCGCGATCCGGCGGTCGGATCAAAAGTCATGGCCCTTTTGAGTTGTAATTCCGGTCTCGCGCGACAATATCTTTTGTTCAACGAGTAGGGATTCCATAGGTAATACAAGGAAAACAGTCTCCGAAAACTACTTAAAAAGCTATGAACGCGATCCACCGGTCGGATCAAAAGTTATGGCCCTTTTGAGCTGTTATTTCGGTCTGGCGCAACAATACCACCTCTTACCGAGTAGGGATTCCATTGGTAGTACAAGGAAAATGGCCTCCGAAAACTACTGTAAAACTTTGAGCGTGATCCAAACATCAAATCAAAAGTTATGGCCCTTTTCAGCTGTTATTCCGGTCTGGCGCGACAATAAGTCCTCTTCAACGAGTTGGGATTCCGTTGGTAATACAAGGAAAATGACCTCCAGAAACTACATTAAAATTTTGAGCGCGATCCAGCGGTCGGATCAAAAGTCATGGCCCTTTTGAGTTGTAATTCCGGTCTCGCGCGACAATAACTCATATTCAACGAGTAGGGATTCCATTGGTAATACAAGGAAAACGATCTCCGGAAACTACTTAAAAACTATGAGCGCGATCCAGCGGTCGAATAAAAAGTTATGGCCCTTTTGAGATGTTATTCGGTCTGGCGCGACAATATGTCCTCTTCAACGAGCAGGTATTCCATAGGTACTACAAGGACAAGGGCCTCCGGAAACTACTGTAAAACTTTGAGGGCGATCCAACGGTCGGATCAAATTTTATAGCCCTTTTCAGCTGTTATTCCGGACTGGCGCGACAAAACCTCGTCTTCAACGAGTAGGGATTCCATAGGTAATACAAGGAAAACAGCCTCCAGAAACTACAGTAAAATTTTGAGCGCGATCCAGCTGTCGGATCAAAAGTCATGGCCCTTTTGAGCTGTAATTCCTGTCTGGCGCGACAATATGTCCTCTTCAACGAGTAGGGGTTCGATAGGTACTACAAGGAAAAGGGCCTCCAGAAACTACTGTAAAACTTTGAGCGCTATCCACCGGTCGGATCAAAACTTATGGCCTTTTTGAGCTGTTATTCCGGTCTGACGCGACAAGACCTCCTCTTCAACGAGTAGGGATTCCATAGGTAATACAAGGAAAAGGGCCTCCGGAAACTATTGTAAAACTTTGAGGGCGATCCAACGGTCGGATCAAAATTTATGGCCCTTTTCAACTGTTATTCCGGTCTGGCGCGACAAGACCTCGTCTTCAATGAGTAGGGATTCGATATGTACAACAAGGAAAACGGCCTACGGAAACTACTGTAAAACTTTGAGCGCGATCCAACGGTCGGATCAAAAGTTATGGCCATTTTCAGCTGTTATTGATGTCCGGTGCGACAAGACCTGCTCTTCATCGAGTAGGGATTCCATAGGTAATACAAGGAAAACGGCCTCCGGAAACTACTGTCAAACTTTAAGCGCGATCCAACGGTCGGATCAAAAGTTATGGCCATTTACAGCTGTTATTCCAGTCTGGCTCCACAACACCTCGTCCTTAACGAGAAGGGATTACATAGGTTATACAAGGAAATCGGCCTCCGAAAACTACTGTAAAACTTTAAGCGCGATCCAACGGTCGGATAAAAAGTTATGCACCTTTTCAACTGTAATTTCGGTCCGGTGCGACAAGACCTGCTCTTCAAGGAGTAGGGATTTCATTGGCAATACAAGGAAAACGGCCTCCAGAAACTACTGAAAAACTATGAGCGCGATCCAACTATCGGATCAAAAGTTATGGCCCTTTTGAGCTGTTATTGCGGTCTGGCGCGACAATACCTCTGCTTCAACGAGTAGGGATTCCATAGGTAATACAATGAAAAAAGTCTCTGGAAACTACTTAAAAACTATAAGCGTGATCCAACGGTCGGATCAAAATTTATGGCCCTTTTCAGCGGTTATTTTGGTCTGGCGCGACAAGACCTCGTCTTCAACGAGTTGAGATTCCATTGGTAATACAAGGAAAACGATCTCCGGAAACTACTTAAAAACTATGAGCGCGATCCAGCGGTCGGATAAAAAGTTATGGCCCTTTTGAGTTGTTATTCTGGTCTGGCGCGGCAATATGTCCTCTTCAACGAGTAGGGATTCCATAGGTACTACAAGGAAAAGTGCCTCCGGAAACTACTGTAAAACTTTGAGGGCGATCCAACGGTCGGATCAAAAGTTATGGTCCTTTACAGCTGTTATTCCAGTCTGGCTTGACAAGACCTCGTCCTTAACGAGAAGGGATTACATAGGTTATACAAGGAAATCGGCCTCCGAAAACTACTGTAAAACTTTGTGCGCGATCCAACGGTCGGATCAAAAGTTATGG
>Ga0307517_10005312_pt1 | contig 19460 bp, 11 predicted proteins | sample 23_EM_MG_FD_194515 | JGI IMG/M metagenome (GOLD analysis project Ga0307517, IMG submission 194515) | Populus trichocarpa ectomycorrhiza microbial communities from riparian zone in the Pacific Northwest, United States - 23_EM | ecosystem: Host-associated > Plants > Roots > Unclassified | place... | reverse complement strand
CGACATAGATGGGAGAGAGAACCTATAAAGTAAAAAATAAATAAAAAATACCATAGCTTTATGTATAATGACAAATTTGGAATAGTATGTTTGTCATTTATTCTCAACATCCAAATCAATAAAGAATCTTACTATAGAGCAAGTTTTCTAATATTAGTAATGCGTACATGTTAATTTAATAATTAGATCTAAATAAGATTTATTTTATATTTATATTTTATTCAATTAAATAATATTTTATCTGACCATTTTTATTCTGTCATGAGACAATAATCTAGTAATATTATCTTGGATTACTCATTAAATTTGGGTATTATTAGATATAATATATACATATATTTTTCTTGTAATTTAAAGATTTAAAATAAATAAGGCCTTGCTAACAATTATTCGGCCACGCATGTGACGCCCATAGAAAAACTGACGGCTAATTGGCAATTACGACGCCACGTAATTTATCACCATCTTGGATATCTTGCCGTTGAGTGCGTCAGTACGCGCACTGGGAGGACGTGACAACACTGTCCACTAATATCATAGCATAAATTTCCCATAAAATGCACTCAACGCTCTTTATTTGTTCTTCTAGGAAAATTTATTTTTTTTCGTTTAGATTTTAATTAATTATTGAAATTAAATTCTTGATACTCTTCAATTGATTTAGATGTCATCATCCAAAGCAAGAAGGTTTAAGAGTTTATTAGTAGCCTATTTAAGATTGTAATATTTTAAAATGTTTTTTTATTTGAAAATATATTGAAATAATATTTTTTTTATTTTTTAAAATTTATTTTTAATATTAGAACATCAAAAAAATCTTAAAATATCAAAAAAATTTAATTTAAAATTAAAAAAATTAAAAAAAATCCAAAAAAATAAAAATAATTACAAGTTCAATCATAAAAGTTATCTTTCTCATCAACCTTTATTAAATTTAGGCATAGATAGTAGTATTTGCTCCTTTATTTTTTAAGAAGGAGATATAATATTTTTACTTGTCGGAGTGTTATTATAACCCAAGACCCAATTAGCTTAAGGTATAAACTAGTTTTGATTTAAGAAAAAATAAAGAAAGAATTTACTTGATTTAAGAATGATTCATTACTTGATCAATCTCAGGTAAAATCTAGATAAAATCCAAGCAAAAAAATCATTTTAAAAAAAATTTATTTTAATCAAACTAATATTATTTTAATTTATTTTTTAAAAAATTATTAAAAATAAACTCACAACTCAGATAAAAAAATTATTAAGCCTTATCTTAACCCCTGCTTTTTACAACTAGGCCATGGACAGTAGACAAGGAAGTGGAATCAATTCTCTTACAGCAAATAGAACCCTACCTATCTTGAGCCTATTCACAACTCTACTAAAAATAGCCTCTCAACTGTACATAATTTTTGGGGATTTTCACCACAATCATGAGCGCCATCCTCACTTCCAAGCCCCATAGACAGAAACACCCCATTCCACGCGCCATCATAGCGCGTAAAACACTATTATCACCAAGCCAGACACATCGTTAATGGTGCGTTTGGTTCTTCTACTCTCGATTTCATCTTATTTGATCTCTATTCTATTCTTTGTTTCAATATCACCCCTCTTTTATTTATTTATGCAGTTATTTGATCATTTTGTGAACTTATGACTTAAGTACAATTGTATCAATAACTGGTTTAGTATTATAGTAGATGTTATTTTTTAAAGTATTTTTTACTTGAAAATATATTAAAATAATATTTTTTAAAAATAATTTTATTCTTGACATCAATACAATCTAAAAATATGAAAAAATTAATAATTTGAAGCAAAAACTTTTTTTTAAAATTTTTTAAATGTAAAAACAAACATACTCTAAATCCGGGCATTAAATTACACTAGTTGCTTCATAGAATAAATTTCAACAATTGTTAATATAACAAAAAATTATTAAAATTATAATTTAATTTTCTCATATTAAAAATAACAAGATCAATTATATTACCAACATCACATTAAATTCAATAAAAAAAAAAGAATGTAAGCAATAGTAATTTTTTACCATTTTCAAATATGCTAAAGATTATGCTAGGTTATTTTGAATTTGATGAGTCCTTTTTTTTCCAACAATAAAATTTATTTTTTAAAAAACTTATGTACATCAAATTCCTTTGGAATGATCTTAAAAACAACTCTTTTATATATTTTTAAAAAATAAATACCTTTTTATCTCAGCCTTAATTTTTATTTATTTATTTAGTAAGAGATCTGTTGAGTCTTTGGACTACATAATAAAGGGGTTATCTTCCATTATACAATAATCAAATAAAAAATAGTTACTAGATTTGGAATTACTTCCATTAAAAAAGTCACTAGATACACATTAAAGGATTTTAATTTAAAAAACATTTGTTTAACTTTAAAGGCTTATTAATTTTACGAGCAATTATGATAAAAGTCTATAGATAAACAGACATTTAATTTAAATGACATTCAATTCAATATAAGTAAAGATATACTATAATTGCAATTTAAATTAAAATAAATGTAGTTAAGTATATATAATAGTAAATAATGTCATTATAATGTATATTTATCATAAAATTTATTTTAATTATTTTTTAGATAAATTCCATAAAAAATTTATTTATTTGTAGTGCCCATAGAATATAGAACTTGATCCTTTAATGAACATGAAAGGATCCAAATCCAAAACAATGAAAATAGAGGGATGATATTAGAGCACAAAAAAATTCAGGTAAACTAAACTAAGAACTAAGAACAAAATTCAAAGAAGACACACATGAACATGACTTGCACTACTCAGACACACAAATTGTTCACAGCTCTTATGCACTCCTACTTGACTGGCTTGTGGTCTTAGAGAGAGAAAAACACAGAAGGAAGCAAAAGAAAAAAAATCCTACCTCTCTTTTTCTCCACATTTTCTGCTCAAAACTCTCTTTCTGCAACTCTCTTTACTGTTCTTTACGGAAGTAAGTTCTTTTTCTTTTTTATTTGGATTTGGTTGCATAAAAAACTGTGATGTAATGTCTGCTTACGTCCATTTCTTGCTCTCTCCATCTCTTAATTCTTTGAATCTTAGCACTTAAGTTTCTCTGCTCTACTTTTAGAAAGAGCTTCAAGAAAGTAAAAAATAAACTTTCTTTCATTTTTTACTGACAACAATTTGCTTCATTTAAGCTTGACATTTGTCAACTTTGTGTTTTTTCTGCTCATTACTGGTTTTTTTGTATGTTTTTTGTTGTTGGGTTTTCATGGTTTGAGTTGTTGAGCTTTGATAAGATCACTAACTGTGTGTTTTTGTGGTTTTCTTTTGTGGGGTTTGGTGGTTTTTTACAGATTGGAAAAGTGGTATAGAGAAAGAAGAGATTATTGAGTTTGGGAGATTCGATGGGAGTCAAGAGATCTGGTAAAAGAGAGGACTTGAATTTGGAGATCTATGGAAAGTTTTTTACCGCGTTTGTTTTGATCTGCACAGCAAGAATTTCAGTTGGTGTTACTAATCCAAGTGATGGTAATTAAGCTTGACTTTGTTTTCTTTTGCTCTTTTTTTTTCCCCGGTTTTCTTTCAGCTGTTTGGTTTATGAGAAAATGTGGGATACGAAAATAAAGTGAAGTTTTTAGTTATAATTACAATGGTATAAGCTATCAAACCAAGGTGGAAGAAGTGCTTTGATTGGTTTGGTAAACTTTCTGTCTTGCTTTAAGTTTAATTTTTCTCCAGCAACCAAATCAAGATTACTGGTAATTAGTGTGCAGTTTGGAGCTGGAAATGAAGTATTTGTCACATTTGTGTGCGTGTGCATGCGTGTGGATATAGTTGCTCGTTAATTTTGTTTTATAGTACATGGAGCTTTGAATCTTATCACCGGCATTGTTTTGATTGAATTAGTTACTGCAATTAATAGCTTATACCTTTCTCTGGGATCTCCTGTACTGCCTGGGTGGGTCAGCATTGGGGGAGATCCGTGCGGTGAAGGGTGGCAAGGCGTTCTATGTAATGTTTCAGAAATACAATCCATGTATGGAACTCTGCTTTAGTCTCTTCATGTTAATTGCAATTTTTCGGTATGGATAATGTGAAGCTGTGTAATGATTTTTTTTCTTTTAAAACTTGCTGTTTTACAGAGTTCTTAATGGTGCAAATTTGGGAGGAGAACTCGGTGATAACCTGGGAATGTTTGCTTCTATCAGATCAATGTAAGTGGTAGTCTCTCAGTCTCTCAATCTTTGGGAGCAGAACTTGTGCATATGTGCATAGGTGTGAGCTTATGAACGATGTGGTTGCCTAATTGAAACTTCTGTCCTTCCACCCCCAAACATTTTTTAACCTATTCCGTTGATGCTTTTAGAATCATCTGTTTTGATTTTTATTTAAAGTGTGAGGAACGGAAGGGGCATTTTACATGTGCCTTTGACTGTTATTGACTACAAGAGGCATTGAAGATATTGCATGGGATTGTTTTACATGTACAGGTGCTTTTAGAATTTGAGCCGGGGTTGCTCCATTGCTTACTTGGAAAACACTGCATTGTTCGAGCAAAATGCCAATGGCATGGCGCTTTAATACTGGATATCATTCTGAAGATCCTTAACTACTTTACAGGAGCCACTAAATGTTATTTATCGACCCTTAAATGAACGGTCTAAATTTCCTGATACCCCAACTTTGCATTTCTAGTTGTTTGCTTCACTTTAGATGAAACTCAGAGGATGTATAACCAAAGTACATAAACTGCATTTGTTTGAATATTAGGCAATATTCGTTCTTGTGATATTAATGGATGCTGACATTAATCTTTGTGTTTCTTTTCTTTTATTTATTTCCAGAGATCTAAGCAACAACCATATAGGGGGGAGTATTCCATCCAATCTGCCTGTTACCATGCAAACCTTGTAGGCTTCCCCTTTACATGAGATAACATATTTGTTTCTTTGATTTCATTTATCAATTCTGGGTACCCTTTTATGCAACAGCTTATGATAGTCTTTACCTTTGACAGTTTTCTTGCAGACAATAACTTCACCGGAAGCATCCCAGATTCTCTATCATCTTTAACTCTATTGAAAGACATGTAAATTTCAGCTCCTCTTTTGCTGGTGTTGATTCCGACTTGTCTCAGTTTTGTAATGCTTATATCCTAACTTTTTATGCCCCGCAGGTCTCTTAATGATAATTTTTTAAGTGGAGAGATACCGGATGCCTTTCAATCTCTTCCAGGGTTGATCAACTTGTAGGTTCTATTTTTAAAGTTGGCTTACTTTTCCAGTTTTATTAAAGGTTCTTTATGGTTAGTGTAACCACTTATTTTTTGCAGAGACTTGTCCAACAACAATTTGAGTGGACAGTTGCCTTCTTCTTTCGTAGATTTGGCTAGTCTTACAACCCTGTAAGTTGTCACAACAAGTCCATTTCTATTGCAATCACTTAATCTCCACGTGTAACGCTAACAACTTAGTTGGCAGACGCTTGCAGGACAATCAGCTGTCTGGGACCCTGGATGTTCTACAAGATCTTCCCCTGAGAGATTTGTACTATTCCTAACCATGTCTCTTATAATTTTAAATGATAGTACTTTGTTACTTATTCAGGAATTTCATTGTCTAGTTTCGTATCCTGAATTTTGTGGAATAATTCTCTGCCTTACTTTTTGTCTCTTTGCCCCATTTAAAACAGGAATATAGAGAATAACCTGTTCTCAGGACCCATACCTGACAATCTCCTGGCCATCCCAAATTTCAGGTGAAAGTCAAAATGTATTTCAGTTGAAATAGAGCTTGATGTTTGTCAAAAGCATTCATGTATCCATATGAATTGTGCCATCAGGAGGACTTGAATTGTTGAATGTTTATGTCAATGATATATCTTGTTCTCTCAATTTAGGAAATTTCTGGTATTTGATAGTTCTTGACAGTTGTATGAAAACTCCACTAAGGTTATATCTGTGAGTGGGTTAGTAGAGGATGTGGGTAATGATTAACGCATTTCCATTGCCTTGTTGCAACCAGAGTATGAGCAATCAAATGAAGTGTCTCTTAACAATCAGGTCCTGGAAATCGTACCAGGTTGACATGTCCAAACAATTCAGACTGATCATGTTGTTGACGGGGTGGTCTATTAGAAATGCATGGATTTTTTTAAGCCAGGATTTTTTTTGAAGATAATAAACATGCGAAGAAACCTGTGATTCTCTCTTGGAACTTATGGGGAATAATACATCCAATTCATGTATGTGGTAATTGAGGTGAATCACATAATTATATGCACATATTTGTGCCTTACAGAACTGGGAGCTGGATGAGTTCTTGAATGCCTGTCAGAAATTTGCCCAAGTTGTCTGAGCATTATTGATCATAATGTGCACAATTAAATCTTGACAATGGCATGGAAATTATTCCAGAGGGACTTTCTGATCTCCACTTTCTGATGCAGCAAGTCAAAAAATACCATATGATTTTTATGGCTCCTACCAGCTATTAAATCTTTAGGCTTAATAGCCATGATGGAGGCATTTGCTTTAACTTGCAGTCTAGTGTGTTTGGTATCTAAGTTCATAGAACTGTGCAATGTTGTTTAAAGTGAATAGGAAGCCTGTTTTGTGTGGTTTGGAAAATTTGGTTATCACTTGATTCATTTGTTTGCTAATATGGTTGCTTGTTGCAGAAAAGATGGCAATCCATTCAATTCATCCACTTCTCCAGTACCTGCACCCATGTCCCCACCACCATCGACACCACCACCACCATCAGCACCACCACCACCTTCAACACCAACACCACCATTTTGGGTCCCACCATCTCCTCCTTCTCGAAAAACACCTGGGAAGCAGGCTGATGGGCCGTCTTCAGCAGAGGAATCGAATTCTGGAGGAAAAAAATTTCTAACTACTAAAAGATTAGTTTGGATATCCATTGCAGGGGTATTGTTGTTTGTAATACTGGCATTAGCACTTGGGCTTCTTATACCAAAATGTAGCAGAACAAGGAAGGAGGCCAGTAGAATTTTCAAGCAGCATCAAGTTGGTGCTTATAAAGGCAACAGAGAGAACCCAAGGGACAATGGATCCTCAGCCCAACCAACTAATCAGATTGAAAAAGGCAAATGACTTATTTAACTTGAATCATCTGCTTCCATTGGAGATTTCAATTCTTTTGATCACTGACATGTTCTAAAATTTTTCTAACAGTTCCGAAGGAGACTTTACAGCAGCCAAAAGAGGACCATCCGAAGCCGCAAAATGTGCACAAGAGAAATGAACCTAAAATGGACCTTGCACTAAAGAGGGATGATTATTTAATAGACGTGAGCAGACTAGATTCAGATTTCACGCTGCCTCCGCCGCCTCCTCCACCTCCACCACCACCACCACCACCTCCTCCTCCACCCCCTGTTGAGAATGTCATTGTTAAGCCAAATGTTCCAGCTGAAGCAAGCTCAGGGAAGCCTTCTCGTAAAACTCGGACCCTCCTCACTTCTGCTAAGTCTTTCACCATTGCATCGCTTCAACAATACACAAAAAGCTTTTCTCAAGAAAATCTCATAGGAGAAGGCATGCTGGGAAGTGTTTATAGGGCACAGCTTCCTGATGGAAAGGTATGTATGATCTTTTATTATGATTGCTGTTGTTTGTAGCAATTTATTTATGGAGATTAATGAGCCAAGATATTCTATCAGTGGATTTGCTGTGTTATTATGTTAATTTTATTGTTTTCTTCATGACTTTGTTCCTTCTCTCTCTCAAAGACTCACTTTTTAAATCAGTTTCATTGCGTGCTCTTTTCCTCAATTGCCTAAAACAATTGATTTTTAATTGTTGAAACCATTATTACAAATCCCCAAACAAAATATATCAATGAGCTTTAAAAAGTTAGAACTTTAGTGGGTTGGTTACTCTTACTGCAACCCTCTTTTATATGGTGCATCTATCTGATTAAGCAGCTCAATTTTGTTGTAAAAAAACATATAGTTGAATGTCATTGGTTTTCAACCTTTAATGTATTCGGTTGCTTTTGTAGCTTCTTGCTGTCAAGAAACTTGATAAGAGGACCGCAGAGCAGCAGAAGGAGAACGAGTTTATTGAATTGGTTAACAATATTGATCGGATCCGACATGCTAATGTCGTTGAGCTCATGGGTTACTGTGCAGAGCATGGCCAAAGGCTTCTGATCTATGAGTATTGCAGCAGTGGCTCTTTACAAGATGCACTACACTCAGATGATGAATTTAAAAGGAAACTTTCCTGGAATGCCCGCATTAGGATGGCACTTGGAGCTGCTAGGGCCTTAGAGTAAGTGAACCAACCACTGTGATAGAACCAGCTGTCCTTAGAAAAAAGTCTAAATTAACTAGTAAGAAACACGAATTCAAAGAGTGTGCATGTAAAGAGAGACAGATTTGAATAGCAAAAAATTTAAGTCTTCTATTGCTATATCAGATGAAAAGACATAATTAAGTAGTCCAATATGCTGGAAATGGTTTATAGATTCAGGTCTATAAAATGGTCAGCAGTTCGCAAACAATCTTTCTATGGGATGAAGGTGGGAGGTGTGTGTTTTTTTTTTTTTTTTGCCTCTTGTGCATACTTAATTTGTTCCATGTGTGAAGGTATTTGCACGAGGTCTGTCAGCCACCTGTCATACACAGAAATTTTAAGTCTGCCAATGTTCTTCTTGATGATGATCTTGATGTGCGTGTTTCGGATTGTGGTTTGGCTTCGTTAATATCATCAGGGGCTGTCAGTCAGGTAAGTCATGCTCATACAATCAGGCAGTGGTCCATGTTGAAATAGAACTCTCTTGGTAGTTGACTTTCAGACGTGTTAAATTGAGTTAATTTGCGGAAATTTATCTACCCATGAAAGTGCAATTAGAATATAAAACAAAAGGAATTTTGTTGATCAAGTTGATAGCAATTGATGTTTTTCAGTATTTGGAAAAAGCTCTTCAATTGGTTTAGGGATGTGTATAGCTTTTTGTTTCAATGTCCACTTACTATCCTAAAATAGTTCCTCTTATTTTCAGTTGTCAGGCCAGCTGCTAACAGCCTATGGTTACGGGGCTCCAGAATTTGAATCAGGAATTTATACTGTCCAGAGTGATGTTTACAGCTTTGGTGTGGTCATGCTAGAACTTTTAACAGGCCGGAAGTCCCTTGACAGGTATAAATGTAAAAACATGCTGTGTTTGTTATCCTATGCAATTTTTTGTTTCTTAAATGTCCCTCTTTCTTCAAATTTTGCCTAGGACACGGAATCGAGGTGAGCAATTTCTGGTGAGATGGGCAATCCCCCAGCTCCATGACATCGACACATTGTCAAAAATGGTCGATCCCTCTCTTAATGGAGAATACTCTGCCAAATCTTTATCACACTTTGCCGATATCATTTCCCGCTGTGTTCAGGTGAGAATTACACTGTTGGTTATGGTTTCCACAAAGACTTGATTCATCATACTGTTGGTTATGGTTTCCACAAAGACTTGATTCATCATTAACAAGTGAATGCCATCTAGTTGTAGTCATAGATTTTTTTTCCTACATAACGAAATATAGGATCAGCTTTACCTAACCACAATGATATCTTGCAGTCTGAACCGGAATTCAGGCCACCAATGTCTGAGGTTGTCCAGGATCTAACAGACATGATAAGGAGAGACCGCCCCAGCAAAGAATCAATCAGTGACTGAGTCAACTTGGTACATAGAACTTGTGATTCAACTTGTGAATGTAAAGCTTTGAAGTATTAATCTCCCACAATGTCAACACTGGAAGATGCATCATCAACTGTAAACAAATGCAGCAAGCTAACACAATAACTGTTCACATCCACATCTCAAGTTCATACCTCGGAGAAGTCTTCAAGGTAGCTGTAGCAAGAAATGTGAACAATCCATTCTTCTGGTCAAATCATTTGTGATTTCATTGTTCATTAAATCATGCAACCAAGCTTTGCTTTTGCAGAAATCTGCTAGCCAATTGTTTTGTATTATTATTTGTTGGCAATTCTTGACAATGAAATTTTGGTGCAATGCACCTGAATCTGAGTGAAACTTAAATTTAGCTCCAGCAAAATCCATATCATTCTGGTTCGATGGATTTTTTCAGTTCAAATGAACAGTTTGAACCCATGCTCATCCTTGAAATGAACAAGGAATTAAAAAAGGTTACCTGGCCTCTCTGTTGTGGGGTTAATTTTTGTTTGAGAAAATGAAACTTAGATAATGAAAGAACACATTGGTCTAATAAAATATAAGGCTGATGGCGACTTGCAATGCTCTTGGTCGCACGGAAACTTGTATTTTTAGCTGTAACATCCTGGGAAAAAACCAAAGGAGCTATAGGGTTGACCCGCGTGGCAAATTGCTTGATAGGTCTGAACTGGCTGCAAACCTGTGTTGATTGTGACATCTTGACGGTGATCATGTGTCTCTTTCATTTTTTTTTTTTTTAAATTAATTTAATTTCTTCATAAATCATTAGCTTCTGGAAGAAAGAAATTGATGACTCGTTATCACCGAATTTGAAAATTGATTTGGGCTATTGAGTTAAATCCGAGGCAAACTCCGAATGGGGTTTTATAACTATACCTAGAACCCTCCATTTAAAGTCCTAGAAAGTTGTTCTCTTTTTTTTTTTTTAAAAAGAAAAATTCTATAAAAAACTAACCAATTTTCTGAAAAAAATAAAATAAAAAATCAAATCTCGGTTCAAACCGAGTTGACACGGAGTCGATCACACATATATAAACTCGGCACCTCTCTTCCCCCTCTCTCCCGCGAATATTTATCTTCCTTAACGTCCAAATTTTTTTATTTTTTATTTTTTATTTTTCTCATTTTCACCGCTTCGATTTCACCAATCCGTCTCTTCCTCTCCATAAATTTGAATCTCTAATCAGTCACATTTCCTCCTCTCAGTTTTCGATATCCAAATCTGAAATTACGAGTTCAGATCTGGTGATTACTCAGTAAGAACTAATGAGTCGGTACGATTCGAACCCGTTCGAAGAAGAAGAAGTCAATCCTTTCGCTGTACGTCTAAATATACGTATTTTACTTGTTACATCTGTGTATGATTATTAGTAATATTCGCGTATGTACGTAAATTATACGCGTATTCTTTTTCGAAATTTTGGATTCTTCGTAATGTAGTTTTTTTTATTGTGTTGTTTGGTTGCTGAGAAAATGCGGAGGATTTTGAGAGAAAATTGAAGAAGCTCGGATCTTATTTAGACTAGAAAGAAAGTCACCCTCTCTCTCTGTTTTTTTTTTGCTTAATTAAGGAGAGTTGTAATGTTAGTACTTAATTTAGCAATATTAATTATAGATTTACATTCTAATTATTTTTATTTTTTTAATTTGAGTTGTTGAGATGAAGAAATGAAGCTCTTATATTTTGCTGTTTGTTTGGTAATGGAAGGATCAAGGAGGAAAGGGGAAAGGATCAGGGCAGTCAAATTATGGCGGAGGCGCGTTTTATATGCCTGTAACTTTCTGTTTCTCTCTTAATTTTCAGCATTTTAGAATGAGTTTGGGGCCGCCGTGCTGCTTTGAACATGGAAATTAAGTATAATGTGTAGGTGTAATATGATGGAAGATGAAATTTTTCAGTTGGTTGTAGGATAGTTTGTAGCATTGTTGAAGCGAGAAAGTTTTTCGCTTTCGAGAAATTGTGAATCTTTTTTGAGTTGCTATATTTTGTTTGTATGTTGGATCTGAGATGGTTATAATTGCTAGTCCAATATGAATCTCAAGTCTGGATGCTGAAACTTAATCTTAATTACTTGTTCAGTAGGAATGGAACCCGAGGATGAAGTTAAGAACCTGTAAGTGACATGCAAGGAGAAATGGGAACACTAGCTAATAATGCTTAATGTCTCTCTTAAAACGTAACTTTTTTTTTTATGGCCAATTTCTTGTTTAGTCACTGTCCTTTATGGATCTTCTACTTGCTGCTGAGTGCGAGTCCCAAGCTACACCTGGATATAGTGTGGCAGATTTACTTGTTCTTGCATATGTATGGATGTTATGAATTGGTGGTGTGCTTATTTTTTGGTGTAAAGATTCTCCGGTAATGCTGTTAACTTATTCTCGTGTTTTGCTGTATTCTTACAAAATTTCTAGAATCCCGGAAGTGTCCCCCCTGCAACTTCAAGGCTTTCACCCCTTCCTCACGAACCTTATGATCGTGGTGCAACCATAGATATTCCCCTTGATTCTGGAAAAGTACTATAAATTCTTCAAGAAGTGTGTTCATGTAGTCACATTATCTGAATGTTGCTTTCTTAATTTTGTTTCTGTTCTTTGTCTGACTCTAGGAATTAAAAGCTAAGGAGAAGGAACTCCAAGCGAAAGAGGCTGAATTGAAGAGGAGGGAACAGGTGAGTGCTCTGTTATAGTGGCTTGTGTACATAGGTGTTTACACACGCGTGCTCTACAAGAAGTTTGGTCATGCAGTCACATTATCTTAAGGTTGCTTTCTTATTTTTGTTTCTGTTCACACACACACACACACCCCAACTTTATTTTGGAAATCAATAGCATGTTCAGGAAAATCCTGTTTGGCCAAAGATTGTTGATTTTCATTGTGTTGTCCTTGTGTCAAACTTCTAGAATCCATGAGTTTTGCAGTCAATGAAACCTTGAGAGTCTCGCAATTTCTTTCATTTTTAAACTGTATTATCCTCAATGGTAATTTAGAATCCATTTTCCTTTTCTTTTCCAGGAACTAAAACGGAAGGAAGATGCAATAGCACGTGGTATGTTTATCATATTGGTGTTTTATTTGTTGATAATGAGGCTGTGCATGGTGATATTTAGTTTAACATAATGTTCTTTTTTTGACAGCTGGAATTGTAATAGAGGACAAGAATTGGCCACCATTTTTTCCGATTATCCATCATGACATTGGAAATGAAATACCAATCCACCTACAGAAGATTCAGTATGTTGCATTCACAACATTTTTGGGTATGTTTTAAATTCTACTTCTTGGAAATTCTGTTTGATGGCCACTTGTCATTTTTTATTGTTTGCTGTCCTTGATAATCAATTTTGTCAGGTAGTTCGTCAAGTCTCAGTCCTGTCAGCGAGAACCAGGAGACAAGATTTTCTAACTGTTGCATTTTCATCTCTAAGATGGACGATGCATCTTAATTGTCAGCATTTCATTTTGTTTAGTTGGGTTTTGGTCATTCCTGTGATCGATCCTGTAGCTCAAATTGTGTAAAACAGTTTGGTTTAGTTGGGTAGAGATGGATCAATTTGAGAAATGTTTTAACACAAACAACTATCAGCTGTGTGGTAACTTAATATCATGAAATTGCAGGTTTATTTGTCTGTCTTTCATGGAATATTGTAGCTGTTACCACAGCCTGGATAAAAGGGGAAGGTTGGTGCAAATCCATTCAACATGTATAGTGCATGATCACATTACCTGTTTGTCTAAACTCGTTTTCTTTTCTAGGTCCAACAATTTGGTTTCTTGCTATCATCTACTTCATATCAGGGGTTCCTGGAGGCTATGTTATGTGGTATCGCCCTCTTTATCGTGCAATGAGGTGTTCTTCTTTGACCGTTGGCCAGTGAAATTTCTTCTATAACTATATCTGTACTTGTATAGCATGTGTTTCCTATTCTGGCTCTATGTTTTTGAAATGTTTCTGGATGCTGTAAGTATTTAAATATGATTATAGAAGCTTGATTCATGTGTTTGCAGAAATCAGAGATAACCTTATGGATAGTGTGGAAACCTGATCTTTCATGTTCGATAATAATGAAGCTGTAAATGATGATTACTTAGACATGGTTGATGACATTTCATATGTGAAAGCATGATTTGAATTGAATATTTGAAGATCCGAAGTATCGTCTTGTAAAAGAATATATACTTTTTTGAAATTGTGGGAAGAATGTGATGTTGTTCACTGGTATGACCTAAATTTACGAGGGAGGACCAACCAAAAAGAGGGGGAGAGGGAGGTGGGGAAGCTGAAAAAAAGGGAAAAAAAAGTGCAATGCTGTGTAGGTGGGATCATGTGTAGTTTATCTTCTGTGAGGTGGCATGCTAGCTTGGGAGAGAATCATAATCCTGTTATGCTGGATAAGAATGATTGTCAGACAATGATGTGTTTTGAACTTTGTCCTTGGTATATGATGGATGAACGGGTTCAGATTAGCTAGATCCTTTTTTTTTTTTTTAGCACCATTAGACAACTATGGTAATTTTTGTGTGTTATTTTAGCAATAGGCTAATGAAAAATATAGGGAGGGGTCTTAAAGTACTTCCTCCAAACGAGAATTTGATGGTTTTACTTCTACAGTTGTACTAGTCTTTTTTCATTTGTTCATTAAATGCATGATGAATTGATGTCCCTACTTTTATTTAATTTTGCATCAACTCCTTTTGCAGGACAGATAGTGCTCTGAAGTTTGGATGGTTTTTGTTGGCTTACCTGGTAATCTCATTTATGTATTTCTTTCCCTTTTGAAGATCCTCTAGAAAATCCCTCATTTGTTGTTTCTGTGCTCTCCATGCAGCTCCACATTGGCTTTTGCATCTTTGCTGCTGTTGCCCCCCCAATTGTTTTCAAGGGGAAATCTCTTGCGTAAGTTTCTTTAAGATGTTGCATTGAAGATGGTTCTTTTGCTAGAGAATCAAATACATCATAGCTTGTTTGGAAAATGAAGCAACTATTCTGGGCAAGGAGGATTTTCTCACTCATTCAAATTTCATATTATCGTTGTTTTCCTGGAGTGTCTTTTCCTGAAATTTTGGGTGGACCGATTGGGTAGAAATTATATTGATCTGATCTTCTTTTAGTTTCTCTTCTCTGCTAATGTTTGTTTGATCTTTTGTGGACAGGGGTATTTTGCCTGCTATTGATCTTATGGGCAGCCATGCTTTAGTTGGGGTAAGTTTTCAGCTTTGGTTGTTCATTTCTTGATAATATCAGTGTACCTGCACTTCCATTATGAAGTATTTTCTCACTCATTCTGAGCATAATGGGAGAAATGCATTTACATATTTGATCGTGAACTGTTATTATGTAGATGTCCAAGCAAGTCTCACTCTAATAACATCACAATTTTTGTTTGCAGATATTCTACTTTATTGGATTTGGATTCTTCTGCGTTGAATCACTCCTCAGTGTCTGGGTTATTCAGGTTAAATAAATCCTTTTACGACTTGTGCATGCAACGCTTACTGTTTCATTATGGCTTTGCTCAAGATTCTTTGTTTGCTGGTCCTGATTTGCAGCAAGTCTACATGTATTTCCGAGGCAGTGGAAAAGCTGCAGAGATGAAGCGGGAGGCCGCAACAAGGACCATGATGGCTGCCCTATGACAATGCTCCACTGGACAAAAATGCTATTCTTGGATGGAACTAGAAGACTACGCTTCTTGCCCACTTTTTCCCTTCATACATAACGCGTCTTGCTTCATTATTAACCTTGTTCATGTGTTCATCTTTAAATACAATTCCCAAACAAAAGAACTTGACAGATTAGAATAGGATCGACTTCTAGACTCTAGAGTATTGTGTTCACAGCCGAGACGTCGACATAGAGGTTGATACATTGTTTCTCCCTATAAAATGATTGGCACTGTATGTGAATTTGTTTTGCTCTTCTGGTGATTGTAAAGAGAGGCAAATGCCGAGATCACAACCAATGGTCTTAGGCTTTAATGGGTTGATTCAATACAAAGTTGGCCTGTTTTGTTCATGTCCAGCCATGGAAAGTAGCAGGAGAGAACATCATCTCAATACTAGAGGACATGAAATCGAATCCTTCGGGTGGTCACGAACAGCAGATGCAGGAAACTTTGGTGTCGACGGATTGTCTCCGCATCGATTGCTCTTGAATTTTGAGCCTGTATCGATTTTGTTCATGTCCATCCATGCATTTGTGCATTCGTCACATAAATTCTGCTTAGTAATCGAGTCATGGATCTCCTCCCTTTCACTTTATTTTATTTGTAGATCTCGGTTGAGCCACTTTGAGAAGGTTTAGTTCGGCCGAAAATTAAGCTCGGCTGGGCCTTTTGTTTTAGGTCCAGCTGGGTTTTTTTTCTTATACCATCACACTGACTATGCATATAATTGAACAGCACCAAACCTTTAGTTTGTACTTTTTAGGATCTGTTATCGGATAAATATATGTGAATTTTGTATTTTTTTAAAAAATTAATCACCACGAATATTGAAAAGTGCATCTTATATTTATAATTCCAAATATCTTCATAGAAAATAATCAAAAGCAATAATTTAGTCACGATTAGTGAAACATTATGTAAAATATTCAAATTCTAAATATGAAATAAATTAATTAGATGTGTTATTTTTTATACTTGTATATGCGCGTATTGCGTAGTTGAATGATGCATGCGATTGACCAGGCATGATCTAGTATAAATATCGCAGCCTTTTCAAGATGCACGAACTTTTCCAGGACAATGCTGTCAGGACAAAATCCAGACAAGTATTATTCCTTGAGATCTGGAGAAGAGATTTTTAATGATTTATAACGGATTTCCATGCCACCATTACACTTTCAACTCGCTCTCTCTCTTGAGATGCTAAGATTGCAAAGTTTTGTCGGACAATCAACCACTACCTTTTCAAGTCTTTCACCTGAGATGCCAAGGTTGCGAAGCTTGGAACTAACAAAAATTGAGCTTTTGATGTTGATACTGCCAACGACATCACCTCTTTGAAGCCGAATTAATTTCCTTGATGTTGGGCCAGGATGAGATCCATTCACCGAAAGAGGACCCATCGTTAACTCTCTTAGACTTCGACGAGAAGAATTGCAAGTTCGGGAGCGGAATTGAGGAAGGGAAATCCCAATAAAGCATTGGTTTATTGATGAAATCCAAAGCTAGATACCTCAATGACCCACATCTATGGAGGGAAAATGGCAAGAAAAAGCAGGGCTTTTTATTACCATTGACAATAAATTCGAGATAAAGCACTTCAACTCCATTGCGTATCGCATAAATGCAGCGATGTCAAAGGCCGATAACGATCAAACCAACGAAGGTGAAAACACAGCATCTTTCTTTCGCCACGGTGAGCCAAGAACCGTTCCAAATAATCAACCAATTTGTTTGCATATCCTTCTCCTCCTTTCTTGCCACTGAAATACGATAGAAAATCGAGAGTCAAGAACGGTGTGGTGAGGCATAGTTCTTGGCACTTTTTCGATGAACGGTATAGCGCCAAGAAGTATGGAGTTGGAAGCAAGGAAATTATATAAAGATGGCAAATGATTTCCTGTGAAGGGTTTTTCGATCCTTGTTTAGAGAAGAAGAAGCATCGATGGTGGGCATGAAAATATAATGGTCAGGAGCGTGCAGGATTAGGCTATATAGCAAAATAGTAAGATTGTTTTGACTATTCATCAACTCAAGGTTTTTATATAAAAAAATACATATTTATTAAAAACCATCTCAATTCAATAATTTAAATTGTTAGGTGAGATTTTATGATATAATTTATATTATTCTTTAACACACCCCCTTAAATAAAATCTCTTTGAACTTGAAACTTGCATAGACTCACACTACTTTATGTTTAATTTTTATCAAATAAATGAGGATAGTAAGATTCGAACACGTAACATTCGGTCATAAAACTCTAATATTATGTCAAAGAACCTTCTCAATCTAATAGCTCAAGTTATTATGTAAGATTTTAATATATGATTTATATTATTCTTTAATAATATTGAAATAGATAACATGAATTATATGAGATATTTGATTTATCAAAAATATATTTATTTAAATATTTTTATTTGAGAAAATTTTATTGATTTATCCAAAATGATAATAACCCTTTTTTAATGTTATATTCCTATTTATAAGCAATATTGAACCATAAATAATATAAAATAGACTTTCAAAATTATCCCCAGCTAAACTATGTTGGATATAGTACTGTTGTTTTTTTCATTTTTATTGTTAAGAATCTAAAATTATTTAAAAATCAATATAATATTTTTTCAAGCTAATCGAACATCCCTATGTATTATATAAAGTAATATCGTTTGAATTGTACCCGCATGGATTTTCTCATAGCACTTGGATTTGCACCCACGTTCGAATTGGCAAGATTTACAAATTCTCCGAACCCAGCCGAAAAATGGACAGAAACCTAATAATTGCCACCCACATTCTCTCTAGTCAACGAAGGCTACCAGACTGGCCTCCATGCTTGCTGGCCTTAACAATGACATTGTTGTTTACAGTATATGGCTCCCTTGCACGAGAAGGGCAGTAGACCACCACCTCCATTAATGGATGGCTAAACAACGAACGACTCTTCCCCCTCATAAATTTGTAATCAATCACTTTTTTAATGTTTAGCCCAGCGTGGATTTGTTGTTTGTATTATATAATCATTTATATTCAAAATAAATGCTGCTAAAAAGAATTTTTTTATAAATATAATAGCAAGATTAAACGCAGCTTGACTCACATAGCCGACCAGAATATATAGGCAACTTAAACAGTGATTCAAGACCCTCACTTAACAAAAATATCTTAAAAATAAGTAAAATATACTTGTTAATTATACAAAATAAAAATTATTCAAGGCCACACTTGTTAGGCATATATAAAGAATAATAAAAAAATATTTTTAAAATATTTTAAAATACCTCATTTATAATTTTCCCCAAAACTTCTATTAAACCAGTTTTGTTGCACAATTAACCCAATTAAAGGCTAGGGTGACAGGTTGGATGGGTTAGTGCTAATTAAATTATAAATTGTCATTATTTCTAAATTTTTCTTAAGAAAATGAAAAGGATGTTTAAAAAAAACCAATTAAAATAAGTTTTAACTTAATCATGAATCAATTTGTTGAGTTATATCAAATTAATTTTCATCTAATTTAATTTAAAATATAATCTAGACTAGAACTCAGATTAATAAATCATTGAGTTGGCAAATCAAACTAAGGCCATGTTTGTTTCCTGGAAAATAGTTTCTGGAAAACCACTTTCCAAACTTTCCTGTGTTTGTTTGCCATTAGGAAAGTTGGTCAACGGAAAACACTTTTCAGTCAACGGAAACACTTTCCGATCAACGGAAAACACTTTCCAGTCAAAGAAAAATTTGGTTTGGTTTCCAGGAAAGTATTTTTCCTTTTGGCTGTGTTTGTTTTCCGAAAAGTGGTTTCCGGAAAATCACTTTCCAAACTTTCCTGTGTTTGTTTGCCATTAGAAAAGTTGGTTAACGGATCGGAAAACACTTTCCAGTCAAAGGAAAATTTGGCTTGGTTTTCAGGAAAGTGTTTTCTTGGAAAATTTGGGCGGAAAACACTTTTCGGAAGTTGTGAAAAATTTAGAAATGTCATTATTTGCTGATTATATCAAATTTGATCCTCAAACTTTTGATTGCTATATATAATTTGTTTTGAATATTTATTTTTCAATTTCATCTCTTAAAATTTA
>Ga0307517_10005310_pt1 | contig 19462 bp, 17 predicted proteins | sample 23_EM_MG_FD_194515 | JGI IMG/M metagenome (GOLD analysis project Ga0307517, IMG submission 194515) | Populus trichocarpa ectomycorrhiza microbial communities from riparian zone in the Pacific Northwest, United States - 23_EM | ecosystem: Host-associated > Plants > Roots > Unclassified | place... | reverse complement strand
TTTAGCAAAATTCCAATTAAAAATCCAACAAATCAGCTTGTCAAGAAATCCAACAAAGTCACCTCATCACCAACCTTTGTTGAATTGAAAAAGAAAACGACGCAAGTGGCTATGTTTTTTTTTTTTTTTCTATGCTCGAGAAGTCGAATGATTTGTTTTTTTAATTTTATTCAAGTTGGTTATGTCATGTTAAAATAATTTTTATATAGTTTAATTTTTAATCTAGACCAAATAAAAAGTTGAATCATGAAATTTTTATTCTATCAATTTTGTCCTCATATTTTATTTTATTATTAATCAATTTACCCTTTATACTGACCAAGTTGATTGGTTCACATTAGTAAAGTGAATTATAATATAAAATAAAATGTAATTTTCTATTATTAATAAAAGTGTAATCAACGGAGATAAAATAAAATGACTAAATTATATAATATAAAGTGTAATTTTCCCTTATTATGAAGCCAGTAATATTTCAGTCACAAATTACTTAGCTTGATTTAACCTGAATAATTAGTGTTTTTTTTTTGGGTTAATGGTGTGAAAATTGACCCTTGTAAAGTCGCATAACCGAATGAAAAAAAGGGTATAGACAAAAAGTCGATTTCTACTGCTCATAGGCTTGTTCTTTGCCATCAAATATTCCAGTGTGGTGGGGCAACACGAACATCCCATCACTTTGACCTCCCTTTGTATCTCTCTCTCAATTCCTAGAAGTTGTGCATCATCAGCTCTTTTTACCAGTCTTAAAAATGATGAAAGGGAGACACTGAGAGCGGGTCATAGACGTTGGAATGGGACAGCTCCATTTCCATGGGCCAGAAGGGTTTTCGGTGAAGACTATAAGAAAGGAGTCGTGTTGTGAATGTCCCCACAGTTTCTGGGGTTTCAAATCACACAGTCAGATTCTACAATACTGTTATGGGACCTGAGTTTTCAGCTGACAATGCCAGTCAGCTGGATGGAAAGATTATTTCTTCATTCTAATCACTGTTTACAAGGAGGATAACAGTAATTATGGCCCTGACGACGCATCAGAGGTATATATTGTCGCCTGCGAAAGTTGAGACTATGCTAGCTTGCATGGAGTCTGTGGTTAAAAAAGGTTAAAGTGTAGTTGATTCCATCAAAACATATGAACCTCTGGAAAATACTTTATGAGAGATGTCTTGTTAGAGTAATTTTCCAGTGTTTCTGGACACTGATTTGCAGTAGACAGCGTAACGTTGTACTGTTAATGAATAATAATAAAAAAAGGTTGAATGCGCGCTTTGGGGTTATAAAAATCCAGTATAGAATTACAAAATTACAGTACAAAACAATCATCATATGTTTATAATGGTTTAATCTGTAGTTATAAGATGTGATTTAGAAGTTGACATGGCGAAAGCCTCTGGTACAAGTTTAACGGTTTAATTTAGGTTTTTTTTTTTTAATTCATAAAACAATATTAGAAACAAACTAAGTTTTTTCACTACGTCAACCCATGTCAAATCCCAGATTAACGAATTGGGCCGGATCATATTATTACTAATTACAGGAAGACTAACGTATTTCTTTATTACAATCACGCCTCAATGACAAACTTACCATTGACATGGAAATCCAAGCTACTGTACGTGCTCTCTTCAACTCCCTTTACCAACTAAGACCATCGATGAAGTCTCAGCCATCCTCATCCGTGGAGAAACTAAAAAGAAAAAGACAGTCTTACTCTTGGAATTCCAGGCCACAAAATATATTCTAGCCCTGCAAAAGAAGCTGGAATTAAGTCCTATGTTCATACTCTGTTTTTTTTCTTTTTTTCCTTTTTCGAGCTAATAGGCTTTAGAAATCCTACCACAGATTGTAAATTTCTCCGTCTACTTCGATTTTTATCTCTTTTTGACAGTAAAGGCCTATAAAATATCTGTCCAATGCACGGAAATACAGAAGTTATGAACCAAATATACAAACAACTCTCATTTCTGAAGTTACGATACCCTCTCACAGCTATGCGGAACGGTTGCTTCCTGATCCCTTTCACAGTGATACTATGGAGCAGTTTTGTTGCGACCTTGGTGGCTGATAGAGTAACCAGCATTAACACTGATCAAGATGCTCTTCTTGCTTTGAAAGACCACATCGTTAATGACCCTCAAAACCTGCTCACCACCAACTGGACTGCTACTACCTCTGTTTGCGACTGGGTTGGTGTCACTTGTGGAACTCGGCACCGTAGGGTCAGAGCCTTGAAACTCTCTCACATGGGTCTTACAGGTACCATCCCTCCACATTTGGGAAACTTGTCCTTTCTAGTTTTTGCCTCCTTCTATAATAATAGTTTCCGTGGCTCTCTCCCGGACGAGTTGGCTAAGTTACGTAGGCTAAAATACTTAAGCTTACAAAAGAACTACTTCGGCGGGGAGATCCCATCATGGTTTGGGTCCTTTACTAGGCTCCACACGTTGTCTCTAGCTAATAACAGTTTCACTGGTGCGATTCCACCGTCATTGTTCCACCTCTCAGAGCTAGATGGCTTGGACTTGTCCAACAATGATCTTCAAGGGCACATTCCAGGAGAGATTGGCAAGCTTCCCAAGTTGAGGATACTGTATTTGAGTCATACTGGCCTTTCAGGTTCCATCCCCTCTGCAATCTTCAACATTTCTTCATTGCAGGACATTGCTCTTACTGGAAACATGCTCTCAGGTTCCATGCCCTCAGCTAATGTCACCATGTCCTCACTTCGGATTCTTGACTTTGGTTTCAATAATCTAACTGGTAGCAACCCTAGTAGAGTATTTGTAATATTTTTAAAGTAAAAGAAATAAAAAATTTTAATTTTTTTTAAATATTTTTGGAACACAACAATAAATAGAACACTTAATCAATTAGCACCTACTTTTTATATTTGTTTTAAAGGGAAGTTTATATCTTCAGTGGTGACTTAGGCATGGACATACTTGTTGAAAAAACAAGTTTAATAAATTTAACTAGTTATAAAAAAAATCTCAATTTAAAAGTTTAAAAATGTAGAATTTAAAAGTTTAAAAATGTAGAGTTAGCTTCAAGAAACAATTTTATATATTACTTTTTAATATTTTTTTTTAACTGAAAGTTTTTTGAATTTAAAATATGCATCAACTCACAATAATCATATACTTAATTTTATTAGTTTTTTTTTTAAATGGTGGAATGTGGTGGTAAAATTTGAAATAGGTATTAATCACTTTATCATTAAAATCTTGATATAATATAGAATCATTATTTAGAAGAAAAAAAATTGAAGTTTTTGGATGAAATTTTAAGAAAAGTTTTCAAGATAGGATAGCTTGAAAATACATTAAAATAATATATATATATATATATATATATAAATGATTTAAAAATATCAAAAAATAATTTTAAAAAAATAATATTTTTTAAAAAACGTGTCCACGCCACTAAAGCAATCGTGCTCACTTACTAACTTGACTTTAGTGTAGTGGTGTTAGGCAAGATATAATGCCATTGGATGTGTGTCTATCAACACCATTATTTAACACTACTAACTTAGCATTTACTTTGATTCCTTGTTTTTTACATCAAAATTGGCCTAACACGTTTGTGATTTGTCACCTTTAATTACTTGACTTTACTCGAAGAAACATGGGCTGGATTCACTCGAAGCTGCCTTTGCTCTACCAGAGCTCTGATTATTCTCTGGTCATTTGTCTGCAATCAGAGAGGAGACCCAGAACTGCTCAAGGAATTAGTATTGTATCATAAGTAAATCTTAAAACGTAAATTGTTTTTTTAGATTAACATGGGTGTTTGAGTCAACTTTCACGTACTTCGACTAATCCCATGAACCCTAAAGTTAACAATTATGTAAGTCTTCAATAGTCCTGAATGGCTCGAACTCATGATTATTGAGAAGCAAAACCACGGCCTAAATTGTTTTTATTATAAGGTAGATGATTTTATTCTTATTTTCATTTCTCCAACGTGCAACAATTCTGATATTAATTTCAGAGTCTTTTGGGACATTAAAGGCTCTGGAAGAAATGGAAACCAACTAGATTTAGATAATTTACTTCCCAAATTGGTTTAACTAAAGAAAATCGATCAAAGTGCTGTTTCAAAAATAATTAATGAAACCTGATGTCAAGAAAAGCTGATGCTGTCCTCGTTAGTATTGATATTTTATGTACAGCTTTGCAGCGACAAGATCAATACCTTGTCAATACCATGAGCTTAGTTCAAGCATAAAGAAATTGATTCAAAAGTTACAAGATGATGGATTTCAACCTTCACTTCAAAATGTCGTGCAAAATGATATCATTGTTCCTTATTTGAAAGCATAATATAGTATCCTCGTCAAAGTAAAGTTCTCACATCTCAAAGTTAATATATTTATAACTGCAATTGATTTTCAATTACAAGAATTAAATAATAGATTTTATCATCAACAGTTAAGCTTTTTATTTTACGGTCAACATTATATTCTCAAGATTCTTATAGCTAATTCAATATTGATGATGTATGTAATTTGACAAAATAAAATTTATCCCAGAGATTTTATTGAGCACATAAAAATTTTATTTAAGATTTCAATAGCAACATTACCATTTTAATATACCAAAACATCCAAAATTTCAAATATTGACTACTCTTCGCAAAAGGTTTTTTTTGGTGCAAATAAGAACTCTCTGATACTTAAATAAATATATTTTTAAAGAGAGAATACAATAATATTCTAGAGAGATGTTCTGAAAATATACATGCAGTAGAGAATGAAAATTGTGAATCTTTGTTCTAAAGGTTTTATAATGTATTTATAGCCAATGAGTTTTGTCCTTTTGTGAAGAAAAAGAGCTGGAATGTAACTTCATATTTGTAATATTTTGAGTTGCATTGTGATCACTCATTTTATCCAGCTAAAAGATGGAGAAATGACTGGCCATAAAAGGCTTTAATACATCTAATGGTCTTAGTGGAATATAGAGTAATTTAATTTGCGTATTTGTTGAGAAATAAATCTTATATGATTTTATATAAAAATTTATAGAATTGATGGTGTTAGACACAATCATCTTTTAAGTCTGACCAATACCAAACTTAATGTGTTTATGTTAAGCATACTGCCAAGCCCATTTATGGCTAGGTCTGGCCAGCGCCAGAGCCAATGTGTCTGGGCTAAGAACACTGTCAAGCTCATTTGTGGTTGGGCCTGACAAGCACCAGACCCAACACTTAGGGTTTGGCGCATTGCTAAGCCCAATCGTGGCTCGGTCTGGTTAGCGCCACATCCAACACCCGGGGCTTGGCGTGCTGGAAAGTATCTATGGCTAAGTCTGGCTAGTGCCGAGAGCAAAATTTAACCGGTGACCGGAAATACTCTGAAAAGAAGACTGATAAAAAATAATATAAATTCAAGGAAATAAAACCTCTCGATTCCTCCGATATGATTTAATACGTCATCGTTTCCACATTCAACAACACGTCACCGTTCCAATTTATGCGAACCACAGCACTTTGCTCTTCTAACCTCCTTTCCCTCCTTATTTCTCCCTCCAAAAAACACACTGCCCGGCCACTAACGAATCGGATCCTATACATGGCATCAACCTCCGCTCCTCGCGGCGGCGGCGATGTTCCTTCCGCCTCCGGAATAATGACAACCTCTGCTTCGATGCTCTGCTCGGAGAACCAATCTCTCATCGTTGTAAGTCTCTCAAAATCCTCACTTCGATTCCAATTTCTTAAACCCACTTTTGAAACCCTAATTTGAATTGGCTTTTGTACAGGAAATGAGGAAGGTTTTCAATATGACGAAGGAGATCGCAGTTGATCTTGAGAGAGAGAACGAGTCTGCAAAAGTACTTTTTTTTATAAAAAGAAAAAAAAAATCTTTGCTTTTTGTAAGAGCAAAGATTTTTTTCTCTCGAAGTTTTTCAAAAAAAATCGGGGATTTTGGGTATCTGGTTTTAATTAGTAAAATTGTAATTAAGGGTTTATTTGGAACTTCGTGATGTAAAATGGGCTCTGCTTTGATTGTAATTAATTAATTCATTAGAGGGAGTTATTTGCTTGATTTCTAACTAATTAGTGCTTTTGTTTTAGTAGTTCCTTTTGGCTTCATGTAGATATCTTTCTTGAAATTCAGTTTGGGATTTTGGATATCTAGCCTTCGCTTTGAATGACAAAAGATAAAAATAAAAGGGTTTGGAGAGGGCTTGAACTTCTTTGTGAATGAAGCTGATCTTCTGTTTTCTTTGTAACTTCTTGAGTTTATTGATGACTATATGGAATTTTAGGTGAATGAACTTGAAAACACTGTTGCTGAGTTGTTAGCGACTTATGAAGATTGTACGTATCAGACTTCTGCAATTGAATCTGTTGGTAACACATACCAGCCTGGGGCAGAGGTGGGTTTTTTTTTTTCGGTTGATTTTTAGTATTCTGGTTTTTGCATGTTGTCAGACTTACATTGGTTTGGTGTTTGAAATGCAGCTAACCGATTTCAAAAAGTTGCTTAACGATGAGTTTATGAAGTTTAAGGGTAATAAAACCTCAGCCCAACAGAATCATCCACTACTGCGTCAATTTCGAGAAGCTGTCTGGGTACATTTCCTGACATTAATTGATTTTGACTTCTTTCTTGCATTATTGCACTTCACAAAGGCATCGCATGACTATTTTCTAGCAGTAACATGATCTTCAGTTTCCTGTTAGTTTTTGAGATCAGTGGTCGAATCATTAAGTGGGGGACTTCATCCGCACTCTGCTGCATTAATATAATGCTGTTAATTACTTGATTGTGGTTTGTTGATGTCACTGAGGCCTTGCTTAGTGAGCTCAGTGTAGAATTCTTGGTTGCTTGATTCTAGATGTGTTGTATTGTGCTTAACCACTGGTTTTGGTTTTCCATTTTTGTCTTCTCCCACAGAATGTTCATCATTCAGGACAACCAATGCCGGGTGAAGAGCACGAGGACATTGTAATGACATATACCCAGTCCACCATTTTGAATATCACGTGCCCATTGAGTGGAAAGCCAATTACTGAACTAGCAGAACCAGTTCGCGGGTACTGTATGTTTACTTCAAATTTATCTTCCTATAGCAGCCCAGTTAGAATAATTAAAATTGCCGAGTTGTTTAAGATGGAAGCTTTTGTGGATCTGACCTTATTTCTTACGTTTCAAAACTTGTCATGTTTACTATTTCCCTGGTCTAGTGTGGATTGCAAGCATGTGTATGAAAAGAAAGCAATCATGGGCTACATATCCCTAAATGCACAAGCCAAATGCCCCGTAACAGGTATCCCATATTCATCTGTTTTATTTTGTGAATTTGATGTACGAGTGTAACTTTTGACCATGGATCTACCTCTCAGGCTGTCCCAGGTATTTGCGGCAAGATAAAGTGGTCTCTGATCCGCTATTACTTGTTGAAATTGAGGAAATGCGCTCAATGAGCAAAGAAAATATGACTGCTACTCTGGTAGAAGATTTCACAATGACAGACGATGAAGAGGAGGATTGATGAGAGCATCTGCTGCTAGAACGTAGTCGTATTCCTATCAGGATTTTGAACTAGCTACTACAGCCTTCGCTTCAGGAGTTAACTGTGTATATATTGTTTTTAATTCAAAGCTTGTGCTAATTCATCTTTCCCAAACATGTTTTCTCTTGCTTGCAATTAGTTTACTCGCTATAATTTGCTGGTTAGAATCACGCATTTCTCTTGTTCCATGTAATTCCTGTGATGCTGCAGGAATATGTATTGTGACTTGAATTTCTAACCAGTCTTGAATTCAAATCTAAGCTGAAACTTTTCTTCATCAACCTCATCTTCAACTCCCACCTGTGATCCCAGCAATGCAAAAGAATCCAAATCAAGCACAATCATTGGAAAATGATGTTCAATGTTGTATTGACGTATAACGAGCAAGTAATTTCATTTGGATCCCCGTGTAAAGAAACAAGTAAGAATTTTTTTCATGTTTTTCTTTGCACCATTCTCCTTCACTTGGATACACTAAGCCCCAAGCTCAAATCGGGACGAACCAACCATACTCCAACATTTTTTTCTTTTATAAAAAAAATTAGAGTTGATATTGCTAAACATGAACTAATTAGCGTTCATCAGAGACCTAAGGATTCAAGCCTGCCCTTTAAAAGCTCAGCTTTCTCCTTTGCAAAAAGAGAGCAAATTTAGCTTAAATGCAAAAGACAAAGCACCCATCATAAATTGGTCAAAAAATACACATCCAAACCCAAGAAAATGGAAAAACTAATCCAATAGGACAAGCATATTTAGCTGCTAGTTAATTAGAACACGCAGCTCCTAAATCTCGAGCACAAAACCTTGTTTCAAGCTAACAAACAATGGAATTGAAAGCTTATAACTCAAAACAAAAATGATCGAGTAAATTCCATGTAAATTCATAGTTAGATCGTACTAAATCTTACTTTTTTGGGTTTTTTTTTTAAATAAATGTATGGACTCGTAAAAAAATAATAAAAATTATTTTATTTATGTTTTTTTTTTAAAGTAGTTCAAAGAAGTAAGTAATAAAACTATACTAGGTATTTTTATATGAACATTATTTTAAGATCTAAATTGGTATAATTGACTAATCTGGAACGTGGTTAATTTAAAACTTAAAGTGCTTCTCATTAAAAAAAATCTTGGTTAAACTAATTAAAAACTCGAATTGATCGAGTAATATAAACAAAATTTAATTATTAATCCGTTGATTTAAAAAAAATTAAAAAAATATGATTTTAATTTTTTTAAAATTTTTATTTTTAAATCGACCTAAATTCTTCCTTACAATCCGTAAGCCGGTCAATCATGAACTCAAAGGTACAACGCCAACCTGAAAAGAAAGGCAACATCCTCTATCCTGGAGGACCCCTCATTACCCCCAGAATTTTACCTGCCAAATCATCCATCTCGGTATCCTGACGCCCACAAACCCAAATCCCTTCCTCTTCGATTCAAACCTTGACACTCACCAACAAAACATGTCCTTCCCTAGGATTCCTCTGTCTAGGGTTCCTTCATATCTCCACAACAGCAACAACTGCTTTCACCTTCTCCACCCGCCCTTTATCCCGGTATCCAAAACCCCATCATTACCCACTTACCAAACTGCCCGTACATACACTGATTTCAATTCCCAAACACAAACACAACCCCCTCTTTCACTACCCTCTTTAATACCTTCTCCTCCTGTTAATAATCCCAATGCCACTCATAGATGGAAGCCTATGTGCTTATATCACACACATGGCAAGTGTACTAAGGTAAAGTTTCAAACTTTTCAACTTTTTATTAGCAATTATTCCTTTTGCTGGTTTCCAGCGTTAATTCTGTTGAGAATTAGCTAAACTTAGATAAATAAGTGCAAACTTTTGTGGGTTTCTATTGTTAATTTTGTTAAACTTGTGAAAGGTTTGGACTTTTGAACTGTGATTGGTAATGGGATTTTTGTGGTTTATATTCAGATTGATGACCCTGTTCATGTAGAGAGGTTTAATCATGATTGCTCTAGGGATTTTCAAGTGAGTGCTGCTGATTTTGAACGAAAAAGGCCTCAAGATTTTGACTTTTTCTTGGTGTTTGATTTGGAAGGGAAAGTTGAGATTCTTGAGTTTCCTGTACTGATAATCGATGCAAAAAATATGGGTGTTGTCGATTTGTTTCACAGGTTAACACTCTTTTCTTTTTAAGGCAACATCTAATGGTTTGTTTCTTTATTGTCTAAGTTAAATTGAAGAGTTTAGATATATATGAATGGAGTTTCTCTAATACTGTAAATTATTGCACCGTAAATGTTACATTGTTAATGGTGTTTGTTTGGGACAATCGTAAATAAATTGGCAGCATGATCTGTGAGTTTGCATTGTTTTGTATTCTTAAAATTTCTTTTATGCTTTACAGGTTTGTAAGGCCTACAGCAATGAGTGAGGAAAGAGTAAATGAATATATTTACAACAAATATGGAAAGTTTGGAGTTGATCGGTATGATGCCCTTTCTGCTTTTCATGTCACAATTTATGATTAGCAGAGCCATTTTTAGCTTAGGAAGCAAAATTCTGATGGTCACAAAAGCGTCTAGATGATTTTGTGTAGTTCCTCCTTTACCTGCACATACTATTTTGACGATTAACAGCTGCAAACTGATTATTTTATATTTATTGGTTCTCAATATATCTAAGATTAGTCATAGCAGTGATGTTGCTGCTGGATACTAAATGGGCTGTGAAGCCAGCAATTTTCTGTAGTTAGTTTATGCATGATTGATGCTGATGACTGGTTGTAGCTGTCTTAAGAACATAACATGTTTTGTTTTGGCAAATCAGTAGTATGTAAGCTCCTTTGAGTTATATCAGCCACGTTAGCTGCTTTACTAATAGTTTAGTGAATACAGTTCTATGATGCTATTAGCAACGTTAGCATCTCCTCTTGACCTCCATGCTTCCACCACCATTGGCAAATCTACTAATGTTTTTCCTTTTCTGGTAAATACACCTCCATTAACTTAAATTTTCCTATTGTATTATAAGTTATTCTACATGGAATGAGTTTGGAATAGCAATGATTCATCTTGAACATGGTCTTAGTTTTCTGTGTCTGGTGGAAAATTGATCCGTCTTACAATAGTTTCTTGCATTTGCAGTGTGTGGCATGATACAGCTCTCCCATTTAATGAAGTTCTTCAACAATTTGAATCATGGTTGACGCAACATAATTTGTGGGAAAAGACTCGTGGTGGGCGCCTTAATCGAGCAGCTTTCGTAACTTGGTGAGTCTATCTTTAAACCAATTGCGTTCCTAAGTAGACATATTGTGAAGGTGGCAAAGCCCACCCTCAAAATAATAAAATAGGCATCTTGCTTCTGGTTTGTGAAATAATATCCACTTGGTGACATGTCTTTGTTCTGATCTGGTATCAGTGGAAATTGGGATGTGAAAACACAGGTCCCTCATCAATGCTCCGTGTCCAAGTTGAAGCTCCCCCCATACTTTATGGAGTGGATCAACCTGAAAGATGTCTATCAAAATTTTTATAATCCAAGAAATGAGGTATGCAAATTGATTTTTTGACTCTTAAGGTTTCATAACACATCATTCATAATTCTAGTCACGAAAATTACGATCATGTCTGAAGAAAAGGATTTTTATGTATTTACATTAGGTTTAATGCTGCTGACATCCAATACAAACCAAGCCAAAAGTTTAGAGCATAGATCTGAATTTGCTTTCATTTTGCGAACTATCTTAATAATTTTTCCGATTAGCACTTGCCATTCTGAATTTGCTATTTATGCTATCAACTATAAATTAATCATAGTTTTGATTAGTGTTGGGTACAAGTGACCCCCTTCATGATTATTACTGGTTGATGGCAATTATTCTTTCTTTCCTTATGTTTAACCTTCATTATTGATGACAGGCCAGAGGAATGAGGACAATGATGTCGCAGCTTAAAATACCAATGGTGGGAAGTCACCATCTTGGTCTTGATGACACAAAGAATATAGCAAGAGTCTTGTTACGGATGCTAGCTGATGGCGCAGTTTTGCCGATTACCGCCCGGAGGAAGCCTGAGTCACCAGGAAGTGTTAATTTTCTGTACAAGAATCGCATATAATGTTGTTGGTTCTAGCTCTGCAACTGTTTTTGTAAACCTTTCTTTGTCCATCATGAAGTTGTGAGAGCTGAGTATTCCTTCAAAACTTAGGGGAGCAAAAAGATTAGCACAAGAAAGAGAACAGTGCACAGGCCAACAACAAATCATTTACACACGCTTGCTAAACATTCCAACATTTTTTCTGTTTTATTCTGTTTGAAATGGCTGATATATCTTGATCCAGTAAAAAAAAACCAAAAAACACCAGAACAAATTTTTTTTTTAATTTCATTCTTCAACGCTTGGTTTATTAGAAATTAAATTTCATAATTTATTGTGATTTTTGTTTTTGTGATTATCTCAATTTCATGATTCTTATCATATATTTGACGAATTAATTCAATGACTTAATTTTTTTTATTGATTTTTTTTTTCAATTTTATCGTTCAATTTTTTCAACGTTGGTTATGAATTATATTTTGTTATTTGTTTTAGTTTTTTTTATTAAATTATCTTAGTTTTATGACCAGAGTTAAGTAAGTTAACCAGAGCAAACTTAAAGTCATTTTATGATCTTATGACCCAAATCAATTTAATAAATTGTCATTTTAATATTTTTTTTAAAAAAATATCTTAAATTTTTTTAATTAAATTATATTTTTACCTATTATTCAAGTTGTTTTTGGATCTGTCGATTGGTCATATTATGTGAACTCTCTCATTTTTACTAGTATTTAAAATTTAAATTACATAGTTTTAAATTAATTTATTTTTAAATTTAAATTTAAATTATATTTGTTAAATATATATGTATAATAGTATAATCCCAAAACAGCACCTAAATACTTTAAAATCAAAATATACTTTTCTATTAAAAAAACAAAACATTAATCGAAAAAAATTGAGAACCTTGATTTCAACTGCACGTCACTATGTTAACGGAAAAAAAACCTTGGGACTTGATTTTTTTTTTTTTTTTCCTATTGATGGAGAAATCAATAATTGGCGGCAATTCTTGCAAGGAAAAAGAAAATTGAAGAAAAAAGGGAGCAAAATTATACTTAAGCACAACAGTATTCATTCTCTTCTTGGCGCGTGCCGCACTCTCCGAAAGAATACCAGCATCAATGGACAACCCCTCTCTCGCGTTGACTACACGTCAGTTCATTCGCGTGGTACGAGGCTCAAAAAACCAGTTCAAAACCTCTCCTTTATAAGCCCTAAACTCTGCCTTATAAACACAAAAATCAAACAGAGCCCCAAATTTCTCCGGAACCCCAAACTCGGATCGGTCCAACTCAGTGAGTCGCTTCTCATATTCAAAACTCTCTCCCTCAAATCCCTCCAAAATCAAAACCCATTTCCAAAACAACACGATGAACCCTTTTTTCTCTTAAAAGTCCATATATACATATATACATACGCCTATTCAGTCATATTTATATATAATATTGTTTTATATATTATGCAATTGAAATCGGGTTCGGGTTTGGGTTCGAGTTCTTCGCCTACGGGCGCTAGGCTTCGAAAGAAGCACAAGAGACTCGATGCGATATGTGAAACCGTGTATAATCAGAACCATAGCGAGTCCCTCAATGAGGAAAAATCCGGGTCGGGTCAGGCTGCTGACTTGGAGCTCCGACGGAGTTCACGGGTCAGGCGGGCACCTGAACTGCTCGATGTGTCACCGCCACCGGCTAAGAAACGGAAGAAGATGAAGAAGAAAGTGAATTTGGGTGTTAGTAAAAGTTATAGGAGTGGTAATAGCAGTTATAAGATTGGCAATAGTAGTTTAAGGAGTGGCAATAGTAGTTCGAAGAGGGTTATGGAGGAGGAGGAGGAGGATAGTGAAGGAGAAGAGGATTTGGATGATACGCCGGGGAGTTGGAGGTCGAGGTTGAGGACAAGAGGGAGGAATGCTGGGAAGGGAGGGAGCAGTGGGGAGAGTAGGAGGAGGAAGCTTTTTGATGACATGGAGGCGGGGGAGAGTGAATTGGGTGAGGGAGAGGGGGGTTTTGATGGTGGCAAGTTTGTTATGGGTTCGAAGAGGGTAGGGAGAGTTAAGGCATTGAGTGGGCTGGAGAGTGAGGAGAAAGAGGGTGGGAATGGGCACGGTAGTGGAAATGTGAGTGAGAACGATGAGGACGAGGAGGGTGAGGAAGATGATGAGATGGAGGTGGTGAGGAGTGAGGATAGTGATGAGAGTGTGCTGGATTTGGGTGGTGAAATTGATGGTGGAAATGAGGAGGAAATAGGGGATGACGATGGTGTGCAGGTAAAGGGAGAGGAGGAGAAAGAGAGATTGGATGGTTTGGAATTGGAGAGGAAGGGTGATGGAAATGAGAACGTGGAAAATGTAGAGGATGATGAGAAAATGGAGGAGTTGGTCATGATGGATGCGGAAAATGAGAGGGATGTTGATGAGGTTAATGGGGCTTTGGTGAACGAATTAGAGGATGGACAATGTGGTGCTGATGAGATTAAAAAGGATGATGTGGAAAATGCAGATTTGACAAAAGGGGTGGAGGACAGAGGGTGCTGTGATAAAAATGAAAAGGATGTTGTTGAAGAGTATGTAGATTTGACAAAGGAGGTGGAGAACAAAGGTGGATTGGATGAGCTAGAGGGTGAGAAAGATGTGAAGGTGGACAAAATGAAGCGTGATTCAACCAGTAGTCTTGGCAGATCAAAGATTAAACAGGGTAGATGTTGTGGTTTGTGTGGGTGTGGAAATGATGGTAAACCACCTAAAAGGTTGGTGCAAGATGGCGGTGAGAGTGAAAATGAGGCATATAGTGGTTCATCAGCTTCAGAGGATGTAAAATATGATGTATGGGATGGGTTTGGTGATGAACCAGGGTGGCTTGGTCGTCTCTTGGGTCCAATAAATGATCGTTATGGTATTGCTGGAATCTGGGTTCATCAAAACTGTGCTGTATGGAGTCCAGAGGTGCAGTCCTATAACCAGTTTTATTTATTTTCGCTTTTCTTGGTGAATTTTCCATGATTGTAAATGTCAGTTGCTAGAGACATTAGTTCTTTGAATATCACTTTCTGTTGTTTATTATTCCCTTCATTTAGGTTTTAATAAATACCCTTTCACTCAAGATATGTTATGTCTTTGAGGATTGCTATAAGTGCGTCGTAGTGTGATCAGTTGTACTAGGTTGTCAATACACGATCAAAAAAAAAAAAAAGAAAAAAAAAGGAAAAAGAAAAAAAACAGAGAGAGGGGATGTTGACACGTTACTCAGATGAGATGCTATTATTGTATTGGCAGCAACTTTAATGGTCATGAGTGCTCCTTGATCACAATGATGGTTCCCTTTGCATGATTTAAACTGATGTTGTCTGTTCAAAGTGTTAGGGCTCCACAATAGACCACAGTTAGTCTTGCATTTTATAGGAAGTAAACCAATGGAATATATATTTTGGAAGTAAGCTACAACCTTTACTTTTTAATTTTTCATGGACATTAATTTTATGTATGTGTATTGAATGGGTTCTTCTATCTTGTTTTATGAGCTAGTAGATTTTTGCAAGAACTGGGAGTTTTTAAACATTAATTTGTACTTCCATCTGACTATTATGTTGCAGTAAATCTCCATACCTTGTGATCTGTGTTTGCAGGTTTATTTTGCTGGCTTGGGTTGCTTGAAAAATGTTAGGGCTGCACTTTGCAGAGGCAAAGCATTAAAATGTAGCCGCTGTGGAAGGCCAGGGGCAACTATTGGATGTCGTGTTGATCGGTGTCCGAAAACTTACCACTTGGTTGGTTATTTTATTTGCTGTGCAAAACATTCTTCTGTTTTGGTTTTTATTCTGATTTTATTTTTTTCTTGCTTATATTATTTTATTTTTCCAGCCTTGTGCACGAGCCACTGGCTGCATTTTTGACCATCGAAAATTTCTTATAGCATGCACATATCATCGGCATCTCTTCCAACCTTATGGTAATCAACATGCAATACGGATAAAGAAATTGAAAGCTAAGAAAATGAAGTTACAATTGAGAAAGGTTTCAAATGATGCTTGGCGAAAGGATGTTGAAGCGGAAGAAAAATGGTTGGAGAACTGTGGCGAGGATGAAGAGTTTTTAAAACGTGAAAGCAAGAGGCTTCATCGGGATTTGTTGAGAATTGCACCTGTGTACATTGGAGGCTCAGACACTGATGGTGGAACACTATTTGAGGGCTGGGAGTCCGTTGCAGGGCTTCAGAATGTCATCCAATGCATGAAGGAAGTGGTAATTTTGCCTCTATTATATCCCGAGTTCTTCAGTAATTTAGGGATTACACCTCCTAGGGGTGTTCTTTTGCATGGGTACCCTGGAACAGGTAAAACTCTTGTAGTACGGGCATTAATTGGTTCATGTGCTCGTGGTGATAAACGAATAGCATATTTTGCTCGCAAAGGTGCAGACTGCCTAGGAAAGTATGTTGGGGATGCTGAGCGCCAACTGAGGCTCCTGTTTCAGGTCGCTGAAAGATGTCAACCTTCAATTATATTCTTCGACGAGATAGATGGATTAGCACCTTGTCGTTCAAGGCAGCAAGATCAGACTCACAGCTCAGTTGTATCCACTCTGCTTGCTCTTATGGATGGTTTAAAATCCCGGGGTTCAGTAATAGTGATTGGTGCAACCAACCGTCCTGAGGCTGTTGATCCAGCATTACGCAGGCCTGGGAGATTTGATAGGGAGATTTACTTTCCATTGCCATCAGTTGGGGACAGGGCTGCTATTCTCTCCCTCCACACACGAAGTTGGCCTAAACCTGTTACTGGGTCTTTGCTGAAGTGGATTGCAAGAGGAACTGTAGGTTTTGCTGGTGCTGATCTGCAGGCCCTTTGTACTCAAGCTGCCATTATTGCTTTGAAGAGGAATTTCCCTTTGCACGAAATGCTAGCTGCTGCAGGCAATAGATCTCCTGGTGCTAAACGCATTCCTCTTCCAGCTTTTGCAGTGGAAGAGAGGGACTGGTTGGAGGCTTTAGCTTGTTCCCCACCCCCTTGCTCTCGTAGAGAAGCAGGGATAGCTGCTTATGATTTGGTCTCCTCCCCTCTTCCCACTCACCTCATTCCATGTCTTTTGCAGCCACTATCTACCTTGTTTATTTCATTGTATCTGCATGAACACCTCTGGCTGCCTCCTCCTCTTTTGAAAGCTGCAAAAATGTTTGAATCTCTGATTGTTTCTTCTTTAGAGAAGAATAATCTGCCTACTGATCGTTGGTGGTCTCACATTGACAGTTTCCTTAGAGATGCAGATGTTGCCAAGGAAATATGGAGGAAACTTTCATGTGCTGGCATATTAACTAGAGAGGTTATTTGTGCTGATACTGATGCATTTGCAGAAGAAACTGATGCTGAAAGTGTTCAGGTTGAACCTTCTGCCGTTCATATTAGGGGCATGCACACTAGTTTATTTCGAGAGGTTTCTTTTGCATCGAGCAAGAAATCTGGATTTCGAGTATTGATAGCCGGGAGTCCCAGATCTGGCCAGAAGCATCTTTCTTCTTGCTTTCTTCATTGTTTTGTCGGAAACGTTGAAATTCAGAAGGTTGATCTGGCTACTGTTTCACAAGAGGGGCATGGTGATATGGTGCAAGGAATAACAAGAATATTAAGTAAGCCTCTCTCGCACACTCTCTTTCTCTTTCTTCTTCCATATTTTGTTGGCAAGATTCATGATTTCAGCTACATGAGATTCATGATCACAAGGCTTGCATAGTAACCTTGTATTTTGTTTTCTACTCAATTCCTGGGATTGGAGTGCATTTTTTTTTTCATTGCTGAAGAGTTAGCTTGAGTATTTTAATTGACTGTTCCAACAAACATCATCTTTTGTTTTCTCTTGCTTATATCATTTTAATAGTATTTCAGTATTTCCTTTTTTGTGTTGCTCCAAAAAAACACTATCACTTTCTAGAAAATGGCCAAGATCTTCATCTATTTATTAATGCTACAGGTTTTGGCCTGCTATTGTGGACCTTAAATGTAGGTTAGTTTTCAAATGTACACAAGGTGAAGGGTTTTTTCAACTCTTTGATCTGCTTTGCTGGCTATATGATGTGGAATCCAGTAATGTATTTAAATGTCATATATTATATCACGTCCTTGTACTTGGGATTCCTGGCCTGGCCACAACAATTAATATTGGAATTAGATGCTACTGAAGGATTTTAGTAGCTACTTGAACTCTCTAATTTGGTCCCTTATCAATTTGACATATCTGTTTATTTTTATTTTTTCCTTTTAAACTTTAACAGAACTTTTAACTGCTAGTCAAGCTGAGAACTGACTATAAAACTTCTGGCTTTGGACATAAAACACTGGGTATCTAATCTAGCACCTGGATAGCACCACACAATTCCTTAAAGGTTTCAATAGTCTCTCAGTTGGTCTTACTGGAATGAAAAGCATATACATATTTTTGTGCTGTCATAGGCCACCTAGCTATTTAGGAGTAGGACTCGCAAATTAAATTCATACTGATATAATTGCTCACATAATGAGATTGATTGGTTTTCATAATTTTCCCTTGACTTCCTTTCTTTGGTAATTAAGGAGGAGTGGGGAAGACACATGGGAACATGAAAAAACTACACTGGTCTTTAGTAGGACTGACGTACAATTTAGTTTGTAGTTTAGTACCTTCAGCATAAAATAATATTCTCCCTGTGATTAAGGATACGCAGAGTTGGCTGTCTTTGTCAACTCTTCCTGACCTTTGTAGCTTAAGACACAAACTCAAAAATGCACTTGCATGAATTCTCACTCCTATCTATTTGCCCTGGCAGTGAAGTGTGCCAGTTTCCAATCATGCATGATATTCCTGCCAAGAATTGATTTGTGGGCTGTGGAGACATGTCATAAAGTTAATGACGACGGTGATGCATCTTCAATTAACCATCAAGTTTATGAGGAGAAAGAATCCTCTTTGACAAACAGTCAAGTTGTGGAAGAGGAAAATGAGTCACCCATCCATCAATGTATACCGGCTGAAATGACAGAACCTCAAAATGCTGCCCAAAGTATATCACCTGCCTGGAGCTCATTTGTTGAGCAGGTGGAATCGATATCCGTGTCTACTTCCTTGATGATTCTGGTATGAGTTTATTTTTTTGGATAATTTTTTTTGACATCTCATGTTAAAAGTATGCGACAAGATACACCTTGTACTTATCTAGCAATACTCTCACAATACTTAATTGAAATTTTCATATGAAATTAACTGTAGGGAATCTTGAAGGATATTATAGTCCATGTTATTCTTCCTGTTTCAACAAATATAAATTTAATTAGGATTCTGCAAGCGTAACTGAATTAGTAATCAAATTCTAGCATAAGGTGTATACTGTATAATGAAGATGAGATATGAAAATGCTTTCTTGGCAAAGAATCAATAACTTTGACTAAAGCTTTTCAAGTTGGGAATTGTTTGTCTACCCATGAAAACAATGTTCTTGTATGTTGAGTGAATTCTATTTATTACTATTTGGCAACCTTTCACATCTGCAGTGTCTTTTAACCTGTACTACATAAAAAGTTTGCGTGTGCATCAGTTTTTCCTGTGCAAGAATCTCTAAAACTATACCAAATTACTTCATCTATTATCAAAATTAGTGTTTTTTTTCTGTTAGAGATTGATTAGTTTAGCTATTGATTAGAGAGTGCTGTTATGTGGCCATTCAGTCCATTTCCTTGCATGTTTGTGTGCTGCAGGCTACCTCAGAGCTTCCATCCTCAGAACTTCCCCAAAGAATAGGGCATTTTTTTGAAAACAATAGCTCGAATAGCAGGCATTCAACTCCATTGGAGCACACAGTACCCCGATTTCCTGCTATTCGAG
>Ga0307517_10005309_pt1 | contig 19466 bp, 15 predicted proteins | sample 23_EM_MG_FD_194515 | JGI IMG/M metagenome (GOLD analysis project Ga0307517, IMG submission 194515) | Populus trichocarpa ectomycorrhiza microbial communities from riparian zone in the Pacific Northwest, United States - 23_EM | ecosystem: Host-associated > Plants > Roots > Unclassified | place... | reverse complement strand
CGAGCCCACTTCTGAGCCTGACGCCCCAAAACGCGTATGACAAGTTAGCAACCAGCACTCTTAATAAGGTTATCTACCACTCCCTCTCCCGTCGATGTGGGATATTGTCACCCAACTTGCCATATATTGTCCGCTTTGGGCCTTACCACCCTCAAGATTTTGTTTTTGGTGATGCGAGCCCACTTCTAAGCCTGACGCCCCAAAACGAGTATGACAAGTTAGCAACCAACACTCTTAATAAGGCCATCTATCACTCCCTCACCCGCCGATGTGGGATATTGTCGGGTGAGGGAGTGGTAGATGGCCTTATTAAGAGTGCTGGTTGCTAACTTGTCATACACGTTTTGGGGCGTCAGGCTTAGAAGTGGACTCGCGTCACCAGGAACAAAACCGTGAGGGTGGTAAGGCTCAAAGCGGACAATATATGGCAAGTTGGGCCGGGCTGTTACACATAGACACATTGCACTGTGGACAACACTGTAGCAATAGAGTCTTTGCACTGTGGACAACACTGTAACACCCTGAGAGGCCTTCCCTGTTATGTTTTTTTATCAAGAATTGCGGCTGGGGGTGTTGCCTTCTCTGCCAAGAGCTGTTGGGTCTGACTTGGCAGTCAGACTCAAATCGCTTTCAAAAGGAGTTGGGTCTAGCTGCGCAGCCATACCCGAGGATATTAGGTATGACTGCGTAGCAAAACCCAACAACCATACCCAATTAAATTTCTTAGGCGTTGCCTTCTCTAATTTAAATTTATTTTTTAAAATAAATTGATGAGATTTGTTAATATATTGAACAAAAGTTAGGTGATGATAATTGTTTTTCCGTTTCAGGTTGGGTTGAATTTCCTAATTAAATTATGTTTGATTTTGCGTTTCAAAAATTCTTTGAAAAAAATTTGAAAATTTTAAAGTTTTTTTCCTTACTTCAAATTAATATTTTTTATGTTTTTGTATTATTTAAAAAAAATATGTTGAGATTGTGTATGGCTGCGAAGCTAGACCCAAGAAATTTTAAAATTTTTAATTTTTTTCTATACTTTAAAATAATGTTTTTTATGATGTTTTTGTATTATTTTTTAAATATATTTTCTAAAAAATATATTGAGATTGTGTCTGGCTAAGTGGGGAGACCCAAGAAATTTATAATTTTTTAACTTTTTTTTTACTTCAAATTAATATTTTTTTTATCCTTTTGTATTATTTTTTAAAATTTTATTTTTAAAAAAATTGTACTGAGATTGGGTCTGGCTGCGTAGCCAGACCTATGGCAGCGTTGGGCCCTACCTACAGCAGGACCCACAGTTGATGGGTCCTTCTGACAAGCATGACCCAATTCAATGATGTTGGGCCCTGCTACTTAGCAACGAAGGGCCCAGAAGGGTACCCAGCTAAGGGGTCCTTCTGCCAAGGCCCAAGTTTATTGGGTATGTCTTAGCTGCCAGCCTCAATAATAGTGAGTTTGGCTGATAATAGTGGTGGGCCCCGCTACAGCAGGACCAATAAAGTTGGGTCCTGCTGCCACCAGGACTCCGCAATGGTGGGCAACTAGATCCGCTGCCTGACCCAAGTTTATTGGGTATTGCTCGCCGTTATACCCAATGATAGTGGGTTGGCTTTCCAGCAACGGTGGGCCCAACTTATCACATGACCCAATAAAGTTGGGCCCTGCTACCACCATGACCCAACAACAATGGGCATATGAATCCTCACCCTGACCCAGGTTTATTGGGTTCGATGTCAGGACTCAATTCTCTGGGGTCCGGCGTCCGGACCAAAGACAATGGGTCTTGCGTCATGACCCACGGTTCTAGGGTCTTAGGTTTCTAAATATTATTAGTTGTATTATAAGTATTGTTATTTTTATTATAATTAAAAGTAGTAATATAAAAAATATTATTATTTGTGTTATAAATATTATTATTTTTATTATAATTAAAACTATTAATATTAAAAATAGTATTATTTGTGTTACAAATATTATTATTTTTAATATAATTAATAGTGTTAATATTATAAATATTATTATTTGTCTTAGAAATATTATTCTTTTTATTATAATTAATAGTATTAATAAAAGAATTAATAAATTTGAAAAATATTATTATCAATATTGAAAAACAACCATAGATTTGATTTAAATGGAAAAATAAAAATTGTTATTGTTATTGTTAATAAATTTTAAAAAATACTTCAGGATCTAATTCTTTTGGGTCCTGCATCGGGTCCCAATTCTCTTGGGTTTCGTGTCAGGACCTAAGGGTAATAGGTCGTTCTGCCAAGCATGACCTAATAATGTTGGGTCTTGCTACCTAGCAGGACCCACCGTTGGTGGGATCTTCTGACAAGCATGACCCACTGATGCTGGATCTTGCGGCTCAGCAGCGTGGGCCCAGATGGATACCCAGCTGGTGGGTTTTGTTGCCAAGACCTAGGTTTATTAGATTTGGCTCTGCTACCAGACCCAATGTTGGTGGGTCCAACTGAAACATGACCCATTAAAGTTGGGCCCTGCTGCTAGCCCCGGCTGCCAGCAAGACCCACTGTTGCTGGGTATTGTTGTAAGCATGACCCAGCAACGGTGGGCCTAGAGCTGCAACTAAAGTTAGGCCTTGCTTTCACTTGGACCTAGCAGTGGTGGACCCTGTTACCACCAGAATCCAAGAGCGTTGGCCGAGTTTGTTTCATTTGAAAATCGGGTCTGCAATTGGGCCGAGGGAAACCGGTCAACCGAAAATTCAGGAGACCTGGCAAAATCCGATGGAGTCCCCTTTATTTGGATTTTTTTTTCCTACCTATAGACCCTTTTTTTTTTCTTCATATTTTTCAATTGATTATTAGCTCATTTCAAAGTTCACTATATAAATACTCGAAGAATGTTTTATTTTTTCAATGTGGGATTTAAAGCCCTTTAGTATATATGCTTTCTGTTCACAAGAAAAAAGTTATGGTTTTTTAGTGTGGGATAAAAAAACCTTTTTGGTTTAAATACTTCAACTTAGAAGAATAAAATAATATCTTTCCAATATGGGATAAAAAATATTTTGAGGTAATTTTTCAAACTTAATTGTTTACATGTATAGCCTATATCCACATGGATTATTTTTTATTTTTTCATATAAAATATTAAAACCTCAAATAGTTTTTTCAATTTTCCCGATTCGACTTGAGTCAACCCGTGTAACCCAAGATAAGACCCCTTGGCCGGGTCAACCCCAGATCGGATTTGATAACTATGGTTGTCATGAAAATATATATTTTAATTTGTTATATTTTTTGAACTATCAAAATACATTGAAAAATTTACATAAATAATCTTTAATAAAAATTAAAAATATTTGACCCGCGGCTGAGCACAAGTCATATAGCTAGTAATAGCTAAAGTTTGTCAAAAATAAAATATAAATGATTTTATATAAAAAGTCAAAGATAGTGTAAGTCAATAACCAAGAGTTTCATATAAAAAATAACTAAGGTCTTATTTAATAATTTCCTGAATATTGATTTTATTTTATTATTTTTGAGTTTTAATTTTGTGTGGGGTGAATAAAAACTAAAAATTATAGTTATGAATATAAATTTTATGAATTATTTTATTTAGAGAAATATTCTTTTAATAAAACAAGTCAAAGATAACATGAGAAAATAATTAAAGATTTTGTTAATTAATAGCACAATACAATTAAATGTAATTTTAGTATCTTTTAGCTTTTAATTATTTGTTTTTGTTGACTCATTTTTAAGCATTTTTAGAGTTTGGATAGTAAAAACAATAAATCCGGTGATATACTATATATGTTAGGGGTGTCTTGAGAAGTTTATTTATATTATTTATAGTTTTACGTGATATATCATATATTAGAAAAACATGATGAACCTATTTTATGAGAATTATATTAATATATTATTCTCTTTCCTACAATGAGAGATATGTTTGAATTTATATATTAGTATTGGTATTATTTTCATTTTTATATATAAAAAAACCCTTATTTTGGGAGATAAGTTTTTTTTTATTTTAGCATCTAGAATTTTTTTAAAGTAATACAATATGTTTATTAATTACTAATAAAATACTTTAAATACATGTGATGATTAGTAAAATTTAAAGATATTTTTTTTCAAATTAAATGTTTTGACACAGAGTTCATATATATGGATGTGGATTTTTGAAGAAATAGTAACAAATCTATTGATAATGTATTTAGAGCGTGTTTGAAATTGCAATTAAAAATATTGTTTGTTTAAAGTTTAAATTTTTTTATTAAAAATTAATTTTTTAATATTTCTTAATCATTTTGATATGATAGTCTCAAAAATAAATTTTAAAAAATAAAAAATATATATTATTTTTAATATATTTTTAAATAAAAAACGTTTTAAAAACACAACTTCCAAACACTTTTAAACATGCACTTAGCCCATGTCCACCAAAATAATAAATATAAATTAATTTTAAATGGTTCACAATAGTGTCTATGCTTAAAATGCATATAGTGTCAGTGTGTAGGATTCTTCTCATAAGAAAGAATTTTTCTAAAATTACTCTTATTAATTTTATAAAATATGTATTTTGATAAGATTATAAGAAGTTTTATTTTTCTTTTAAAAATAAAAATTAATTTAATAACACAATTGTTAAATCCTACTATCTAATAGGTTGAACTACATAATCTGTTATCTAGAACTCAATTTAAATTATATTTTAAGTTGAATAAAATAGTCAACTAAATAGAGTTGACTTTACCATAGTTTTAGTGATATATTTAATTTAACTAAACTCGATTAATTAAATTAATATAAAAAAATTTATAAAAAATAAAATAACTTTATTTTAACAAAACAAAATCTCGAGTTGATCATAATTCATTCACCCATATCTTTTATGTGGATCTATCAATTATTTAACTATAAGAATAAATAATATTTTCCTTTTTAGGGAAGAAGGACGAAGGACGTATACCGTTCTTCATACGATGAACGACAAGTCGTCTATATACAGAAACTCTAACGACGGCATAAGACCTCATAGAATCTTTTTAAAATAAGATTTCTAGGGCATTCTTGCACTCTTCACACTCTCCATCTTTTTGCACACACAACAGAACACAGTCGGTCACACTCACACTGATCTCATCTCAGGTTTCTCTCCTTTTCTTTCTAGGGTTAGGGTTTTGAGTTATTTTCTGTTTGAAAGAAAGTAAAAGAAGAGAGAAAGAACTATGGGGTTCTCAATGCAACCATACGGAATACAATCAATGTTAAAGGAAGGACACAAGCATTTATCAGGTCTCGATGAAGCTGTTCTCAAAAACATTGATGCTTGTAAACAGTTGTCTACCATCACTCGCACTTCTCTCGGCCCTAATGGTACTTCTATTTCTCGATCCAGAAAGTAACTTTCTTTTTTTTTTAATAAAAGAAAATCCCATCTTTTTTTTCCTGGGTTTCTATTGATTTAGGGTTTCTGCTACTTTTTGGTGTTATTTGTTTTGAAAGAGAACGGAAAATCTGTAAGTTAGAGTAAGCAACAAATGTGCACTACTAATACATTTTGGCACTTTGAATTGAGGGCTGGAAAGATTTGGGATTTAGGTCTATAGATTAGGGATTCAATGGCCAAATTGGAAACCAAATGGCTTTACTCACATCTAGGGGTTTTTTTTTGTTTTCTTTTCGGTTCGTCCCTTCATGGATTAATTATTCTGAAGCTAATGTTTTTTGTTGTTGTGATTAGGTATGAATAAGATGGTTATTAACCATTTGGACAAACTATTTGTCACCAATGATGCTGCCACTATTGTAAATGAGCTTGAGGTTCAACATCCAGCTGCCAAAATTTTGGTCTTAGCTGGCAAGGCCCAACAAGAGGAAATTGGGGATGGAGCTAACCTGACCATCTCTTTTGCTGGAGAGATACTTCAAAACGCGGATGAGCTTATTAGGATGGGCCTTCACCCTAGTGAGATCATCAGTGGTTACAATAAATCAATTGACAAGGTATGTTTGCTCTGTGATGAATATGCTTAAATGACTTGTTTTTTTGTGTCAAGGAGACCTTGCATGTACCTTCCTCACACTTAATATGATTTTTTTTTCCCTGTTTGCAAATGCACTTAGGCAATTGAAATCTTAGGCGAACTGGTGGAGCCAGGTTCTGAAAACATGGACGTGAGGAATAAGGAGCAAGTTATTTTTCGTATGAAGGCTGCTGTTGCTAGCAAGCAATTCGGACAAGAAGACGTTCTATGTAATCTCATTTCTGAAGTAAGTGTATTTATTCTCTTTTAATTATTAGTCGGTTGTTCTATTAGCTGTTATGTTATGATTTTTTTTTTGTTTGTGCTCTTATTTTCTTGCATTGTAGGCATGCATTCAAGTGTGTCCCAAGAACCCAGCAAACTTCAATGTGGATAATGTGCGGGTTGCAAAGCTTGTGGGAGGAGGTTTGAACAATTCTTCAACAGTCCGCGGAATGGTTTTGAAAGGTGATACTGTGGGAACCCTAAAGAGAGTGGAGAAGGCAAAGGTGAGCAGACATCTGTTCTTTATTTTTCTGGTTTATAGCATTTAATCTGAAGCTGCTCTGAATTTGTTGATGTTTTCTTTTATTGTTATTTGTTTAAATGGACTTCTTTATCATGTGATTTAACAATTTCAAATAAATTATTTTTTCTTGTGCATTCATAGGTTGCTGTTTTTGTTGGTGGTGTTGATACCTCGGCAACTGAAACCAAGGGAACTGTCCTAATTCACTCTGCTGAGCAGGTATGGAAGCAATTACATTTATTGTTGTTCTCTATATGTTCTTTGCAATGTTGTGGAATATATCTGCTTAATATTCATGAAGCTTTATATTTATTACTAAAAAAATAAATGAAGATAGTGGTCAACTGGATATTTTAACAACTACCTACTTTTAACCCCACAGCTAGAAAATTATGCAAAAACTGAAGAAGCCAAGGTTGAGGAGCTCATTAAAGCAGTGGCAAATTCTGGTGCCAAAGTAATTGTTAGCGGAGCAGCTGTTGGAGAAATGGCATTACATTTCTGCGAACGTTACAAGTACATAAGCTTTTTTCCTTGTGGTTTTTTTTTACTTTCTCTGAATATATCCATTTATAGGGGTTGTGGGATAGTATTTTTGCCAAATTGAGGTCATATTATGCTGCATTTCATTTGCTTGTAACACTGTTAATGGGTTGCTTAAGTGGCTTTTTCATTGCACCTATAACTTTTGTAGACTCATGGTTCTGAAGATCAGCTCAAAGTTTGAACTGAGAAGATTTTGCCGCACCACTGGTGCTGTTGCTATTGTGCGTTCTCTTCTATTTGAACTTTTTTTTTTATTGTTAGAAATAGTTGTTCGTGCTGTTTTCAAAAGTTCTTTTGGTTGAATTCTGATGTTCTTTTGTGTTGTTGCTATAGTTGAAGCTTAGTCCACCCAACCCAGATGACTTGGGATATGTAGATTCGATTTCTGTTGAGGAAATTGGTGGAACTAGAGTATGTTTAGAATCACCTTAATTCTATCATTTTGGCTGTAGATTTTTCTCTCTTTTGTCTTGCATCTTTTCCTTTTGGCGCTTGAAATGATATGCTTGTGCTCTGTATGAATTATATGAAACAGGTCACTGTTGTGAGAAATGAAGAAGGTGGAAACTCTGTATGCACTGTGGTGTTACGAGGAAGTACAGATAGTATACTAGATGACCTTGAAAGAGCTGTTGATGATGGAGTCAATACTTACAAGGTTATTGTTGCTAAACATTCCAGTGGAGAGTTTGGTTGCAGGAAGTGAATTCTAAACTTGTACATTTTGTTCCAGGCAATGTGTAGGGACAGTCGAATAGTACCTGGAGGGGCAGCTACTGAAATTGAGTTAGCCAAAAGACTCAAGGAATTCTCATTTAAAGAAACAGGGTAAGTGCTTTCTTTCTATTCTTGTCCTTTTGTATTAGTTCTGTGTTTGTAATTCTTACATGAATGATCTGTTATTATGCTTTTTTTGTTTATCTTGCAGATTGGATCAATATGCTATTGCAAAGTTTGCTGAAAGTTTTGAGATGATACCTAAAACATTGGCTGAGAATGCTGGTCTCAATGCAATGGAGATCATATCCTCCCTCTATGCTGATCATGCTTCTGGAAATATCAAAGTGGGCATTGACTTAGAGGAAGGTGTTTGTAAGGATGTATCAACCCTGAAAATCTGGGACCTCTACGTTACAAAGTATGTTTCTGTTTTTATCTTGTAGCATTCACACTTCTCTGTGAAATGTTTGCATGCCAAGCTGTTTTTTTACACTTGTTGCATTTTAAGGCTTGACAGAACTTTTTCCTTGGTTAAGTTGTCCTTTTCTTTTTCTTTGACTTCCGCAGTCTGTTTATTTTTGTGTGTTCATGTATGTAACATTGCACTTTAGTCCACTGTGATTGTTGGTCATTATTTTCTTCCATGTCCTGTTATGCTATGTTTTGAAAGGCTTAGTTGTGTAGCTAGAAGATAACCATGGATTGTAGGATGAATTGAGAAGCCATGCATTGGATTTGGATCTTTGAAACCAAAATATTTTGCATGATTCATTTATAAGCTGGATAGCAGAGTCTTTTATCAGGAAAAAAAATAAGGATAGAAGGATCTTATTCTTCCACAGGATATTGGTTGCTAGTTTTTAATTGTAACCCATTGTCAATATTAGGGCTTCTTTCCTTTTAGACAATCCTATAGGTACTCAACGAAAACTTATATTTTCAGAATCAGATCAGATATTGTGGATTCTAGTAATTGATTTTTAACTACTATAGATGAGGAGCAATCATTTATCAAGCTAAAACTTTTGTTTATCTATATAAAATACAAGCTCAACCTTTCTTGTTTCCCCCCTTTTGTACAGGTTTTTCGCTCTCAAATATGCTACAGATGCTGCCTGCACTGTATTGCGAGTGGACCAGGTATTTTACTTCATGCTGATCCATCCCATTTTCTTGTGATTTGAAGTTTCCTGAGCAACTTTTTTTGCTCAGTTTAGGTTTTGTAATGTAATCTTTTCAGGGTACAATTTATAAAAATAAAATATAAACATATTCTTGACTAAATAAACTTTTTACTCTCAAGTCTATTTTCAGCTTAGAATTTTGGTCGATTATTCCTGTATGAAATAATAGTGGAATTGATTTGACAGCAACATATATGGAATTGACATGAATTTGAATTGTGACTTTAGCTTACTTTGTTTTATTTTGCCCTCTCTGCCATGCAGATTATAATGGCGAAACCAGCTGGAGGTCCAAGGAGAGATGCAGCGCCTGGAGGGATGGATGAAGATTAGTTTTGCACATGGCTATTTCCCTTTTGTCTTGATTGTATCTTTTTGCAGGATCTTTAACTTGCATTGGCATCCTTTCTTTTCTTTCGAATGCCAAAATTTTATTCTAAAAACAATTTTGTTAGAGTCAAAGAGAAGTTATGTATATGCCACTTCAAATCTGGCTGATGTGATGGTTTCGATGATGGTCTGGAAGTTGTTCCCTGTAGTTTTTACTGAGAGGTGTTTGCATTCCTTGCTTTGAGCCTCATCTGCAGTGAATGAATTTGGTTTCTTTAGCGTTCCGATTCTGACTCTGAGCTGTCTACTAATAATATAAAATGATAGTATAGCACAAGGTAATGGATTGGGTATGTTCTTCGTGTTTCCATGTTAAAGGCATGTTCATGTCTGGGGAAACTTGAGCACATCCTCTCGTGCTCTTCTGTTGCTGACTTTGGTATGTATGGGTGTCTTGTGTTTTTCTTTCATGACTTGAAGTAACCATTACTATGATCGCATTTACTTTATTTTATGTAGACATAATCGGTGAATTATGTAAATAAAACAATTATTATTATTATAAAAGGTGTTTCACAAAAAAAAAAAAAAAAGTGAAGTGCCAGTGACTGAAAGTTACTGTAGGAGTCAGGACTAGGTGTTTTTGCCCCCCCCCCTTCTGTTTGCCTAGAAGCATTGGAGCAAGCATTTGAAACTCACCAGCGTGCAGAGAGCTGCAAGAGGTGGCTATTACCTCTTTGGTTTTACGATATATCCTCCCTTGTTCGAAAGGCAAAATATCTGTAGTTAGTCTGCATTATCACTTCTCACAGTGGCACAAAATTAGGGGTGTAGAGTCGGTACACTTGACAGGCAATGTTTGGCAAAAAGTGCAAGTATAAAAGCCAAAATACAGATCCAAACAAAAATAATTCGTGAAGGATGAGCTTAGCAAACTAGTTACTGGTGTGTGTGGGAGCTCTTAAAGAGTGCTTCTTTCTCCTCCCTCTCCATGGCTTCTCTTCTTTCCTTCTCTCTTCGAAAACCAAGCATTATAAAAGCTACTTCATTATCTCCAACAACTACCAGCCCTTCAACTCCAGAGGTTCTTGAAGAAAAGTTTGGTAGAAAAGGCATCAAATTCTTGGAATCCAACAATGTTCCAACTGTTGAGCTAAAAGTTAGAAATGGCAGCTCTGTGAGGGTCCAGATACCTAATGCTTATGTCAGTTCTTACAAGCCAAAAGTTTATTGGAAGGATGATGGCTTTGAGGAGGTTCTTTATACCCTTCCTGGTAAGGAAAAGGATTCTTCTGGTATAGCTAAAGGCGGAATTGGTTTGGTCATCAATGATGCCTCTGAAGGTGGTTCCAAAGGGTCACTCATTTCTTCTTCTGAATGGACTGTAAAGGATGTTGACTCTGATTCCATTGATGCTGTTCAGGTATTTGCTTGGTTCCTTAACTTTTTTCCAGCTTTTGTCATTGTTCTTGAAACCAGTTCATGCCTGTATGGTTCTTTTTTAAGGAAAAGCTAATTTTAATGTTTTTGAGGTTGAATTTTAGATTCTGTAGCAACAAGTTATGGACAGGGTCAAGGGACAATTTTATTAATTAATTTGTCTTTAATTTTTCATTTTGGAAAGGGAAAAAGGGTCAACTCCAAGGATGAAAAAGGCGTTAGTTTTGAGATAACGTAGGGGGCTGTACAATTTAAGCCTCTTATTCCCCTCAGGTTTTGTATGATAGTAAACAAGATTTTTTATTGGACTCATGAGCCTGAATCCATTTATTTTCACAGTAACTAAACTTCTTTTATCAATCAATTTCTCCTGTGTTCAGTGGGAAGAGAAAGAGAGGACAGGTGGGGTGGGGGTTGTAAAATTAAAGCAGCAGTCTGCTTTTCTTTGGGAGAACTAGGATCAATGTGTACTCGAGGAATGAAAATGTCATGCTTCTTTTTCTGGCTTGTTGCAGGTTGAATTGAGCTGCAGCAGTGGACCTCTTGAAATATCATATGTAGTCTCCCTTTATCCACTGAGCATGGCATCAGCAGTGATAGTAAAGAATAATGGTCGCAAGGATGTGACTCTAACTAGTGCTATACTTAGTCATCTCAAATTCAAAAAGCGAGCAAAGGCAGGGATCCAAGGACTGAGGAAATGTTATTACTGCACACAGCCTCCTTTATCTTCACCTTTCGAAGTTTTATCTCCATCGGAAGCATTGAAACCGGAGTCTCCGGGATTGCTTGATTTTGATTTTGAGCCCGAAGAGAAACCAGGATCATGGAAAGTGCAAGAGGAGCCCTACATAATTTTGAAGGATAGGCTTAGTAGAGTTTATGCTGCTCCACCGCAAGAGAGGTTAAAAGCATTCTATAACACCTCACCTACAAAATATGAAACGCTTGATCAGGTATGCGTTTGTCACTTCTACTTCCAGCCCAAGATATAAGCTCTTAACATATAGATGGAGCACATGAATTCAGCGTTGGGAAAGTTTTGAGCTTGACCTATGGCTCATCACTTTCAGAATCATCCATTTCCTTAAATGCTTTATAAATCAGAATACAAAAGGAAATTTTATCATCTTCGTTTTCAAAATTTCACAGATACAAGTGATATGACAGGAGATTTGTGAATGAAGTTTTTCTTGTTTAAAATACGCATTGACTCAAGTACACAGATAGTTTGGTTTTTCTTATCCAAATACTTGTGAACAGAATATTTTGATTGAACTCCATGTGCTTGTTGTCTATTCATGTCATAACATCATCTGCAACTGAGAAAATTAATGAGTAACATCAGCGGTTCATTTCAGGGAAAAGAGCTGTTCTTTAGGGTAATACGGATTGGTTTCGAAGATATCTACATTGGCAGCCCGGGCTCGTTTGCAGAAAAGTATGGCAAGGACTATTTTATCTGCACTGGCCCTGCTGCAATGCTGGTTCCTGTCGTTGTGAAACCTGGTGAAGAATGGAAGGGGGCACAGATGATTGAGCATGATAATTTGTAATTACAAATTTTGATATCAGATTCAAAATCAATATTCCATTAGCTTGTTCAGTTTTCCCTTCGTCGCTGGTTTAGCTCTTTCCAAAATCATATTGTAATCATACAGTTATACTGTTCAATGAATGTCATTATAGCCCATCACTTCTTGAAGGATCTGTATGGTTTCTGCTAACAAAAAATAACTAGAATGCTCAAGTCCGTGCTTGCGAAGATTGAATCGAAAGTTTACGGAGGCTTGAGAGAAACAAGGCCTCAAATACAGCTTAGATGTGTGTTTATAGCATATGCTTGGTAAAATATGATGAGTTTGATTTTACAATTTACACAAGATAAGCATCAAGGGTGTTTCCATCATTTGGAATATATGACCAACATAGAGAGAAGGAAATAAAAAAATTCAGGCAAAAGAAAAGGGAGCAATTTCCCTCCCATCATCTGAAAGGATAAGGCTGAATACTTGACCAACAATTTGGCATTTAGATAGCAGTAAAATAAGATGAACCTGTCAAAAAGTCTCAAAATATCTATGTAGTTTTCAATAGAACCAACCAAAAAACTGTAGCTAAATTATCCGAACAGCCAGCCATACATTGATAAGTGGGCCTAACCCTTTTTCTCTCCATTATGTGCAATAGAATAGCAGCTTTTTTCATTTTCTGCTTGATGATGCCAGATATTTTTCACAAGTATGGCTTTGAGTTCTCTCTTTTCACTGAGCTTCACTTCTACCCCCTGCACAAGTCTCACCAACAGGCATTTATTTAATTTCCACCCTCATCTTCACTCTAGTTCTCTTCAATACTCTAGCAAGAAGAGAGAATTCCCACTTCCATCAGTGGCTTCAATTCCATACCAACCAATCAATGTAGACTACTTGGAAGAAGAATTCAGTGGCCATGGAGTCACTTTCGAACGTCTTAGTGATAGCTGCGTTGCCAAGATGACGGTGGAAAATGGGAGCAGCGTCACATTGATGCTACCAAGCGGCTTAATCACATCATACAAGGCTCGCATGTGGCATGGAGGTACAGTTGAGCTGCTGCAAACTTCAGTCTTGGAGGGGGAGGATGGAAGTGCTGCTATACGAGGAGGGGTTTCTCCAGCGTTTAACTTTGACAGTGATGGTGAAATTTCATGGTCTCCAAGTACTTGGGCTCTCAAGGATATTAGAGGAGATTCTCATGACACTATTCAGGTCTGTCTTTAATTCTGCAGTGTCATATTATGTGATGGCAAAGAACTAACGCCTTCTTTAATGGCCTTGCAAACAATTTGCTAGACCATGATATGTTATCAAGTATGCAGTTTCTTACTTGTAACTAAAATTGGTTGTGAAGGATCAAATTGCAGTGACACCAAAATCTGTAAACAAGAATAGGTTGAAATGTCCCAAAAACTGACTAAGTTTCTCAATTGGTCCACAAGTTCTCTTGAACCTGTCTTGTAACTTTTGCCTGTTGGTTCTTCAAGGGTTTTTTTTTTTTTTTTTTGCTGATGCTTGGAGTTGTTGGGATATTCTTAAAATATGGACTTGAAGAATGCAGGTTGAAATGGTAAGCACTGATGCAAAAGATATGGTTGAAGTAAGATACATCTTGAGTCTCCGTGAAGAAACCTTAAGCTCAGAGCTAACAGTCTCAAACTTAAAATCTTCATCGATCCAAATGAGGGGCGGCATCATTAGCCATCTGACAGTAAGCACACCAGAAGCAACCTTTGCATATGGATTAGAGGGATCGGACTTCTATAACAGGCCTGTGTTCTTATCAAATTTCGGCATTGTTCCTCCTGACCTTAGCCAAAAACGTGGATTTGGTTCTGGCCAACTGTGGGGCAATTTGGGGTTCAATGGTTTTTTTCCTGGCTGGGATGCAAGAAACCAGAAGAACGGTGATAAAGGAAACGATAGTCTAATAGAGAGCGAAGAAATGGAGGGTGAAGAGAATGATAATTATAAGAATTTAACTGAGGAAATGAGCAGGATTTACACCAGCGCACCGCGAGACTTCACAATCATTGACAGGGTACTCTTCTTATCGACTCTCATTTTCAATAATTCAAGCTAGTTCAAGCTCAAATTCTTGATTGCTGACACCCAAAGTTCATGTTCAGTGATTCTATTTCTCTACTTTAGTGTTGGTTTCCACATTTACAGATGCTGGTCGCTCACAAATGCTTTCCTTTTCCACTTCTGTTGCTATAACAGGGCAGAAGAAACTCAGTTGTTGTAGGAAGGGAGGGGTTCGAGGAACTATACATATTTAGTCCTGGTTCAAGCCGTGAAAGCTATGGCATGTATTCTTTTATATGTGTAGGCCAATCAGCCATGCTTAAACCAGTAACTTTGAATCCTGGAGACGCATGGACAGGCAGTCAGCATTTACACAATCCAAATCTCTGAGTACCATTGAAACATGCGCTTTCATCTGATTTTTATGCTCAAGATGGATCCCAGGGTGGTACAAAAAGGCAACATACTTTGTTCATGAAGAGAAACCATTTCACATCTATCATAAATCCACACAAATTTCTTAATCTTTTCATGTGATTTTTTTACATGAAATATTAAAATCTTAAATATTTTTTTAATTTTCTCGAGTTAATTTAAGTTAATATGTATAATTCAAAACCCAACCTTTATATTAGATCGACCCAAACCAGATTTCTCGAGTTAATTTAAGTTAATATGTATAATTCAACACCCAACCTTTATATTAGATCGACCCAAACCAGATTTAATAACTAAGCTTTCGTTATAACATTTTAAAAAAATCAAAATATATTTTGCACATCATAACTCTCAGCTTGCATAACACATCACTTCACTGTCCATAAGACAATTTGTCTGCTTCTCCAGCTCTCCCCTTCCTCTTCTTAAAAATAACCCAAACTGATTTTGCAGGTGATTTTAAGGAACAATATTCAGTTGATGTAGTTAACATGTTCAACGATTAAAAAAAGAAAAGAAAAGAAAAGTTGCAAGAACACAAATTGTTTCATGATATTAAACACATAAACATCCAACTCATAGTTGGAGCAATTGACTACCTAACATTGCTACAGAGAAACCTAGGATATTCAAAATGACCTAATACAGTGTAACTGGGAGATTTTGATACAAATGAGAGAATCAAGTTGGAACCATATGATGACTATCATCCTGCAGATAAATGAACATTAATGAGGCAAGAATTGCTAGCAAAGCAATGCAGAACCCAACAACTAACAGGGAAGAAGTCTTCCTCATTTCCCTTTCAGCGCAATTTTTTTTAGGATCATCAGTTTTCTTTCCAAGAATCACCTCTGTAGACACTTGCGTATCAGTGTTGACCGGAATTTCCTCTGTTGATGCCACTGATTCAGAGGGACCTTGTAACTGCTCACCACCAGCATATGAATTTCCGTTCTCATTGACCTCCGAACCCATATCCTGCTGAAAGCCATTTTGTTTTAACCTCAGAGTGGGCCTATAATCAAATTTGCACGAGCATGGACTTCCGAACCTTTCATTCTGTTTCTCAGAGAAATCTGAATCCAAATCATTAGGATCCTGGAGAGCGTGTACGAGCTTCCTGGGAGTTGTGAAGATGCTAACGTTGTTGACATTTATATGAGAGCGTGACCGCTGAAACACACAAAAAGGTGTGATATGCAATCTATATTAGCAATCAAAAACCAATATCTCAAGCATCAAGTAAACATGTTTTGATTGGCAAATGTTGATATATCTCATGCTTTAACTGGTATAAAAAAAGAGCGCAGGCCTACAAACAAAAGTAAATAAGAAATTTGTTCAGCTGTAGTGCAAGAATCTCAGCAATAATTCTAGTCTCCTTTAGAAGGTATGATCACTGTATTAACATAGGCAACCTTTATAAGCTATGACTTAACGTATACTTGACAGCAAAAGAGGAAATATATCCATTTCACGACAAGGAAACAAGAAACTAAAGCCAATTCCAAATGAGAAATAGTGGGAAAATCCCCCAAACTGGTTCTCCAGCTGTTTGATATGTATTAAGAAAATGTTGTTGGCAGTTTAAAACCCTCCTCAAATATGATTTAAATGGCAAATAAACACTGTAGCCAGCCTATTTTCTGCACCATGAGGTTAAAATTCCATTATCACTATTCAATCCTTGCCTAAATCCGTGGTTAAAAAATACAAGTGACTTATGAAACATGTGTGAGGAAAATACCTGAGGACTGGGAGTGGTGCACCTCGATAGTCCATTTCTAGGACTTCTAGGCAAGAAACCTGCAAATTCACCCGTGCAACTTCCTCTGTTTTCAGTAAGTTCATGTAGCCCAGACTGATCAGAGAATGCATCATGGATGGGACTTCCCTGAGACTCTGAAAATAAACCATCTTTTAGAGATACGTCCACCCCTCCATTCTCAAAACTCCATAGTTTCCGATTCACACTCCCACGGTCATACTCACTGGAAGAAGTATTAGTTGTCGAAATAGGTGACTCAATGAAAGATTCATATTCCATAAAGGAATCAAGAGTTTGTGATTCAGGTGATATAGATGCTGGAGATTGATCACCATAGGCACTGGACAAATTTCTCCTTCCTCTGTGGTCTCTCCTGCCAAAGTTTGATCCAGTAATTGAACCAGAACTCTTCTCAAATTTTGACCCTTTCTCTGCAGCAATTTTCTTTGCAGTTTGCAAGGCTTCGAATGCAGCTCCACTCACATATGCCATTGGATCGGACTGGCTCTCATTCATCTCCTCAATTATCAAATCAATTTCTGAGAATATGCTCCTAGGATCCAGACATTTCATCAAGAAATTGACCATTTGGATAGCCGATAATCGTTTCTGAGAATTACCCTCTAAGACCCCAGCTTTCAAGATGCGCAATCCAGATTGTACCAAGAGTCTTGCATATGCTTCAACTATCAAAGCATTATGCTTAGCCAAAGCCATTACCAGGGCCATGTGTGAATTAGTTTGCGTGGGCTTCTCCTCCAAAGAAACAGCCACATTCTGACAAACCCTATTCACCATCTCATCTGAAGCAAATCGCCAATTATCTGAGTCCACTAGAGCCTTCAGGCAAAGGGCAGCCCCTGAAGTCAGGCATTCTTGAGAACCTAAGAGAGCTTCTGAAAGAGGCTTACAAAGCGAGTGAATTATATGCCTTTTCTTATGCTCTGGGGTCGTTGGTTCAATCCCATATCTTGCAATTGCTGGTACCACCTTGGAGCACGCTTGTTGAAGAGGAAAAGATCCTGCACTTGATGCTAAAGTTTTGATTATGGTAGCCATGATACTATCAACCTGAGTTACAATATTAACTCCATGGACACGAGCAAGAACTTCATACAGTGAAATTGTGTATTCACCGGACAAAGACCCAGTTTCTTTTGTTTCGGAAACTTGAGCAAGAAATTGTGGGATTGCCTTAGAATCCAAGCCTCTCACATATGATTTCAGTGCTTTCATTGCTGATTTACGACTATCAGCATCTTTGTCAAGATTTGCCAATTCTTGCCGCAGTATTGGACTCAGATTTCTTCCCATTGTTGACCTGAAACCAAACAATCAGATGGGATCGAAATTATCAAAATATATCATCTCCACAACTGAGTTGCTACTCTGTCATTTGCAATGATTTCAGTACCTAACAAAGGCTCTTCGTTGTTGCCAATTCGAAGGGCTCTCCATGAGAACTGTTAACTTCAACTATCAGATTCGTGATAGACTCATTAACATCCAAACCAGAAATATAATTCCACGCTCAATGGAATCAGAGGAAAAACAGACTTTGATAGAAATGACAAACAACTTGACTAGAAAAAAAAGAACTTCTTGAGATTCCGTATCAGAAATTGCACATATGAATCTAAAATACAACAAAAATTCTCCTCCAAGATCAAATCTTTAAGCCTGAAGTAAGATTTCCAAAGGCCAAACTTTGCTTTGCGAGTGAAATTACAACAAAAGAACTCAAACTAGAAAATGAGCCATTCAAATTTTGCCTCAAAACAGCATAAACAAAACATAAAAGTAAAAAAGCAAAAAGTTACCTCTTCTTCTTCTTTTAGATACTGCTCTCTCCACTTCCTTGTTTACACAAATCAAGAAACAGAAGGTTCTCAATCTCAAGAATTTGAAAAACAATCAGATTTTTTGAAACAAAATTAAAGATTGGTTCTTTGTGAGTTTTAGTTGGTGGGTTCAGTTTTTTACAGTCTAATATTATTTTTATTAGTTTTAGTTGGTGGATTTTCATGGGCTGTCTTCTGAGGTTTCCTTTTGTGGCTTCTTTTGTTTTTGTCGAGGGGACGTTAAAATTCAAATCTTTCTCTGAAATTCCGCCGCTATCCCTCTTTCAGCGGGCTCCAGTTTCGCTTTTCCGTCTTGGACCATCCTGCCCTTTATGATTATGGGATTAGACTGTGAAAACGTTGAAAAGCAGTTAACGGTAGGGGGTTAAAAATGTGTTTATGGTTATTTTTAAAAATATTTTTTATTAGAAAAAATATTAAAATAATAATTTTTTAATTTTTAAAAAATTATTTTTAATATTAACGCATCAAAATGATTTAAAAATAAAAAAATATTTATTTGAAACAAAAAAAATAAAAAAAATTCAATTTTTTCAAATACGTTTTTAAAACGCAAAAACAAATAGATTTATAGTTATCGAATCCAACCTCAATTAACTTTTACTAGCATATTGGTTTGTGCTCCGCATTAGATTAATATTAATTTTAAAAAAAATATATCAAAAAAATAGTAAAAGTATAGAAAATATTTTAATTCTACTGAGTTTGGTGGTCATGTCAGGCTCAAGAGCCTTGAGTATGACAACCTAGGCTCCGTTTGTTTGCAGGAAAGTTGTTTCCTTTTGGAAAGTGAATTCTGGGGAAAATGAATTCCTGGAAAGTGAATTCCGGGAAAGTATTTTCCGATGTTTGGTAGTGTTATGGAAAATGAACTGGAAAACACTTTCCAGTGTTTGGTTATGTTATGGAAAATGAACTGGAAAATAATTTATTAATAAATTAATTTTTTTTTCAAGTTTATCTAATATATATAAAATATTTAATATAAATATTTAATCACTTACAATAAAAGAATGAAATCTAAAAAGTATAATGATGAATTTTTTTTATTATAATATATATTC
>Ga0307517_10005308_pt1 | contig 19470 bp, 16 predicted proteins | sample 23_EM_MG_FD_194515 | JGI IMG/M metagenome (GOLD analysis project Ga0307517, IMG submission 194515) | Populus trichocarpa ectomycorrhiza microbial communities from riparian zone in the Pacific Northwest, United States - 23_EM | ecosystem: Host-associated > Plants > Roots > Unclassified | place... | reverse complement strand
TATTTTAACCATACACACACACACACACACACACACACACACACACACACACATATATATATATATATATATATATATATGGACGTCCAATAAAATCCAAACAGTACATAAACTCAGGTTAATTCCGATCCCGATCTAATAATGGTTTTCAAAATATTTAAATTTTTTAAACTTTAAATAATTTTTTATATTTTTCAATCATTTTAATATATGGTAATATTAGAAATATTTTTTTTAAAAAAATATATTATTTAAATAAATTTTTAAGTAAAAAACATTTTAAAAAACAACTTTTACTATACTCCTAAATAGAAACTTACGGGTTATTTAGGGTTATGGTGCAACTCGCATTTCATGATTTTTTAAAATTATTTTTTGCTTAAGATTACTAATCTATTAGTTTAAATATTGATAGTTTGTGTTAAGATCAAATGAAAAAAAGAAATTTGATTTAAATTTGAAAATTAAACGGATATATTTTGATTGTGAAAATAAATACACATATAATCTACAATAATTACCAGACCAATAAAATTAAACAAATGAACAGAATAAGACGACTAATTCGCTCTTGACCTATTAAATTAAACAAATCATATTATATTTTATTTATTTATTAACATTTATAGTAGTTTTTTTAATTTAATTTGATATACCGATAAAAAATTTAATTTTCATTTCAAATATTTCATGACTTGCATAAAAAAAAAGGAGCCAGATGCAATAATTGAATTAATCTGACCGGCAGCGAAGTACACGCCAGAACCCAGTGGTTTTCTGGAAACAATAACTTTTGTGGTTGTCAATATTATATATTCCAAAAAAACAAAAAACAAATGGCAATTCCGTAGCTTAATGATATGCCAATGAATTCATAAAGGGGTTTCTTTGTTGAATCTCAAATCCTATAAAAAAGAAAAAGAAAAAAAAAAGTGAACGATGATAGTCAAGGTGGCCTTTGAGCAACGGATGGTGCGGCTTATAATCACCGAGCCGAATAGAAGTTAGAAGAGCAACGTCAAAGAATCTGGGCTAAATCCGAATTTTTTTTTCTCATGATTTTACAAAGGATTAATTGTAATCAGGGAAGAATCAGGAGGAAAGAAAAACGATAAAAGCAAAGAAACAAAGAAGATAATTTATTTAGCCAATAAGTAAATTGCAAGACATGGGGAATATGGTCAGAGAGATGGAGATGGGCTCTTGTTGGGCTCTTCACCAGCACCAGGTACATGCTCAAGCAGACAGAACAAGAGGTTGGGGTCCTCTCGGGGATAAAGTTTGGAGATTCAAAAGCCAAGGGTGCCCCTCCTGCTAGTATCTTCAGCATTCTTTCTTTTCCCTATCTCCCCCCCTTATCACTTTTCTCTTTATATTAATCTTCTTTTGAGAATGGAAGGAGAAGAAGGGACATCTGCAAAAAGTGAAAATAAAAGAAGGTTAAGAAGAATTTGTGTCTTTTGTGGCAGCAGAGCTGGGTACAAATCTTCGTTTAGCGATGCTGCTCTTGAGCTTGGTAAACAGCTGGTAATGTATATACACAGACAAGGATCATAACAAATCAAAGAATCGCACTCTCCATCCTTTTATACTTTTCATACTGAACCAACTTGTATATTCTCCGTGTCCTTTTATATATAGGAGGTTTCTTGTGTTGCTTAGCAGATATTTTTCCTTGTAATAATTGTCAGGTCAAGAGAAAGATTGATTTAGTCTATGGTGGGGGGAATGGAGGTCTCATGGGCTTGATCTCACAGACTGTGTTTAATGGAGGTTGCCATGTTCTTGGGTATCACTTACTATCTTTTATTTCCTTACGTTTAATATTTGCCCCTCTTTTGGCTGCTATTAGAAAATCCGGCAATGACATATACACTTGTTCATGTTTTGTTTGTATAGAGTGATTCCTAAGGCTCTAATGTCTCATGAGGTATGCTATTACATCCCTATAATTGCATAATTCGTTTGTGTCATCTAACATCTTTTTGCATCGTAGTGGAAGAATGAAATTAAATCTCTGCATGACAGATATCAGGAGAAACCGTCGGAGAAGTGATAGCTGTTGCAGACATGCACCAAAGAAAGGCAGAAATGGCAAAACATGCTGATGCCTTCATTGCCCTTCCTGGTACATGTATTATCATTCAAAGGCAACTACTCATGCATAAAATATAACAAAAATACATGCCGAGTCAAGTTTTAGTGAATCTTTTTCAACAGGTGGTTATGGAACCATGGAAGAACTGTTAGAGATAATTGCCTGGTCTCAGCTAGGAATCCATGAAAAACCAGTAAGATCAAATTGATCTTAATTTGTAGATTCTATGTGTCTTTCATTGATACTCTTACAATTTAGAATATACATTTTGATAGGTGTATTTCTTCTTTCATTTTCACTTCTCTACCAGGTGGGACTATTAAATGCAGATGGATACTATGACAGTTTGCTTGCCTTGTTCGATAAGGGAGTTGAAGAAGGTTTCATAAGAGACACTGCAAGGCACATAGTAATTACAGCAGAAACAGCAGCTGAGCTTATCGAGAAGATGGAGGTATAAAAGAAAAGTAGTCCAATTTCTTTTATTGTCTATATAAATATACGCGTTGGGGTTGGTTGCTGAATTATTGGAGAGGATGCCAGGGTAAAGTTTCAGACAGAAGCAGGGAATAATTTATTATTGTTTTGATTGCCATGATGCAGCAGTACGCACCAGTTCATGACAAGGTTGCACCCAGACAAAGCTGGGAAGTGGACCAATTATCAGAGCCTCGTCCAAGTGGGAACCCCTAGTATCTAAGATCTTAATGATCCAAGTGTATATATATATATATATATAAATAAATAAGACAAGACACATGTGGGTGCGGTTTCATTTTAATAAAAAAGAAAAGGACAGCAAGTTAACAAATATCTCTTCAGTGGGGATCCAGATCCCATGTCTTAATCACCCATTTTTATATTCATGAATGTTCTAGCTCTCCTTAAACCAGTTGAATAATAAGAGATTCTCAAGTACTTTCTCCCATGTCTTAATCACCCATTTTTATATTCATGAATGTTCTAGCTCTCCTTAAACCAGTTGAATAATAAGAGATTCTCAAGTACTTTCTCTACCCTCCTGTCATCTGGCCATTGACCATGTCAAAAAAGCATAGAAATGTGACCTGGGAACAGAGGAAAGGGCAGAGAGACTGAGAGGGATAGAATGATAAATCGTTGTTCACTGTGGGAATTAATTTTCTTGGGCCGGGAGCGGCGAGAGAACTCTGTCCACTTGCTTCTGGGCCCAATCGTTTATTAGATTCCGATGAGTGGATTGGTGCATTCTGATTTTGGCTGTATTGCCACCAGGACGTCTGAAATCATAATTGACAGGTTTGTTGCTTAGTGCCTTTTCAACTCCTATTTTGATAACCACCATTTGTAAAGAAGAGTGTAGGGTTTTTTTCTGCAGCGCAGAGCCAGTCTCACTGTAAGAAAATTGGCAATAAATCCACACGTGAAGCTGGAAATGACGGGCAACAGAAGGGATGGGCCGAATGGATCGTAATCATGACTTGTTCCCTAAAATTTTATTCTTATATATATATATATGGCAGTTTCTCCATTTGTAGAGAAATCCAAACTTCCAAAGACGTTGTCGTTGGAATGTCTTTTCCAAAAGCGAAATATTTAGTTGTGGTTTTGGAATTTCGAAGATTGAAAACAGTAAGAAGCCGGCAGAGCCCCATGTTCTAAACATCCACTCGTCGAAGCCGGCAGAGCCCCATGTTCTAAAGATCAGCCCTAGTTTTAGCCGAAATCCTTGCCTTCACTTGCTCTTAAAATTTTAACACAACGGCACTCAAGAAGCATGCATGCATGCATACAATACAGCTTTCTACAAACACTTCCTCCTGCTTTTAGTTGCAATCTGAAAGAAAAAAAAGGAGAAAACCATACTGAAAGAAGTTTCTTATTCAAAACCATTGGCGCGTGAAAAAACGATACGGTAATCACTCCTCACGGAAGGACAACGACAATGAATAAAAAAAAGAACATTATCATGAAGAAATTAGGAGATTTTGTAGAGGCTTTTTTATCACAAGCATTGCTGGCAAATCCTGTGTCAAGCGCGCACTCACATGCCTATGTGGTAGGAATCTAGAGTAGGATGGATAGTCCCGTCTCGTCACGAAATTCAGTTGCTTCCACATTTGCAGACATATAAAATTGCATCCATCAATTCATCTTTGAAAAAGGAAATAGGTGGGGGAATTTCCCCCATTAGCACTGTTTTAAAAAAATTGTTCAAATAAAACAAAGTAAATAAAGATTAGTAAAGTAGCGCAGTTTAATACAAATCATAATTAGAAATATAGTAACTTTATAAAAAGTCCATAGTAGAAATATTGACCTATAGAAAAAGTGTTAAAATAAGTTGGCATAAATTAAAAAAAAATTAAAAAAGAGAAAAGATATCTCATAAGTATAAAAGAGTTATAATTATGATACCTAGAATCAGAAAGGTTTCAATAAGATAAATATAATATTTCCAGGAAAAATCATGATAAGTGATAAAAGTGGGTCACATTCTCTTACTAAAAGCAAATGAGTCACTCGCTATGTGTGACCCATTTCAGTCATTGTTGGTGACCCTTGATGTCATTGAATTTATCTTATCGTGATCTTTTTCATAGTACAAGTAGTGTCATAATCAAAGTTTTGAAATGTCTTCTATGTCTTTTTTCTATTATTATTTCTTTATCTCTCTTATCTTCTTATTATAATTGTTCACTTGTCTTTTAACAAAGAGTGTAGCTATTCCATTTACATTGATGATCTTTCTAGTATCGTCTTATTTATATCATCAAGATATTTTCAATGATAATAATAATATTATAATCAAAACCCCGATGTTATCAGGATTTTTTCTTTTGTTTTATTTTTTTGTTATCTTTCTTCTTTGAAATTTGTGCCCACCTTTTTTAATAATCTCTTTAGAATTAGATATTCTCAACCTCGACTTTTTACAACCTCATTATTTTTAACTGTAACATGTACAAAATTGTGTTATTTCATTAAAAAAAAATTAAACCGAGTTATTTTGTCAATTTAAAAAAAACAGTGCTGATTATTATTATTTTTTAAAAAAATCAATAGGTGGAGCAAGGAACTGTCCAGAAGGCAGAGTTTGTCAAAGCAATTTAGATTTTTGTCCATTCAGAAGCCACTTATTCCTCAATGTTTCTGCTAATTTCCACCGTTAATTCCCCCTATAAGAGCATCATTCATTTCTATGTAGAATTTTAAGCGCAGTTACCGAAGTAAGCAAGTGGGAGCAGAATGTTAGTTAAAAAAATAAAAACCACGAAACTAAGAACGAACGTTGCAAACTAAGCAAAAATGTTGTCCCACGAAACTATAAAAATCTACGAACTCATCAAATTAGCATGAGCACCAGCGGAGCTCTGAGGCTTCCTTGAAACTTCACAACAGACTTTAGGTTAGGTTTCGGCCCCAATAGGAAGAGGAAACATCTCAGGCTATTTCTAACCTAGAAAGTCAACCTACATATTTTACTCGTCTAGGTTAAAAAAATTTTGTCCCTAAAACCGTCCACTTTGAGTGGAGGACGAGTAGCATCAACGTCGTCTTCAGGGAAGATCATGGATCAGAAAAAAGTAAGGCCGAGCTTATCAAGAAGTAGCAAGAATGACAACCTAATCAAACTCTCAATCATTTGAATTTGTTATGATTCTTCTCATCAATAGAGCAGTTCCTTGACTTTTTTTTCCTCTATAGTCGCCGGCATGCCAATGTCCAGCTCAAATGAACTGTCGGTGAAAGTGTTGATAAACCTTCTACTGTAGTAACACACCTGGACTATGCCATTTTAAAAGGCTACGAAAAGAGAGAAAAAAATTAGAATCCTAATATTTGGGCACCTACCTTGGACGTTGAAGATGACCTGGGAGCAGAGCTTGCTACAAATACACAACAACGGTGAGATGCATGCGTGCATGTTACACACGTGAGAGGACAGATCTTTCACTCTTCCAATTCAATTCCTAAAGTTTGCCCCTCTTGATGCTATATCTGAAATAATATAGCTCTTGTTGGTCATTTTATGGAAATGTCAAGAAGTTTACTCTGTTTTAAATCCAATCCCGCGTAAAAGGGTTATCCTGCTTGCTGCTGTCAAATAACAACTGCCGGACTTCTGTAAACGAGAATTGTTTCAAGGTTAAAAGGGAATCTATTGTGTGCTGGCATTTCTTACAAGTTGACAAGCCTGCCGGTCTATTGTTCTGTGCCATCCTAACCATCTACTATAATACAAGTATGGCGAAGAAAACACTTGGCAACTCACTAATATTAAGTGTCAAAAACATTTCCGATGGACAATGGACGGTCCAGTTTCATCGTAATCTCCCTTGGTAACATGCTGATTCTGAGGGAACACAACTTTGGCAAGTATGGCACCACCCACCCATGCAGAGTACTCCGTCAACTTATCGGGCATATATTCTGGAGGCTGTAAGGAACACAAATACGAATTTTGAAATGTTCTGCATGAGAGAATATACCAAAAGAATAGAAAGCGCAAATGAACAGCAAAACCATTTCCACTACTTCCAGGAGGAGAGAACTGTCAACTGTTACTCATAAACTGGTGTGTGAAACTATGTGGGAATTTAAGAAACTGTTGACGTATTCTATGATGACAAACTTATAAAGCAAATGTCTTGAAACTATACATAAGAGAGGATATAGGTTACCATTTAATGAACTTTTAATTTGTTATTTGATCTTGTTTCATTTATTCTTTCACTAGAAATACTGGTAAATATTAACATGGAGGATATTGACCTAAAGGTAACAAAAGCAATAAATATCTCTAAACATTGTAGAAAGAGTGATTTCAATTATGATATGTGATATTTTCAGTCAAAATAACCCTTCTATGAAACCTATAATATTCAAATAATTGTACTTCTAAGAAAAATTGATATACTGACAACTACCTAAAATATGTATTGCTTATGAAAACTTCACAAAGGAAATATGCAATGGGACAATGTGCAGCTTCTTCAAATAAAAAGGAAAGCATTATATGGCAATCTATGGACAGAATACGTGAGTCAGAAAAATCCAAAGCATCTGAGGATTGTTATGCACCAGCAAGCAGGAAAGAAGCAAAGTGCTCCCATCACTCCACATGCTCATTGCTCATGCCAACCTTGCCAACAATCAGCATCCTCACATAACAGGGTGTGGCGCTCATAACGATAATTACAGTAAAGCATGCACACAATAAATGTGAAACCCAAAAGTTAAGGAAACAATCAATAAATAAAAGTCTGTCTAATCATTTACCTTTACAAGTGAAGGACTAATAGCTGATGAGCACAGGCTTGCTTCTTTCTGAAACCTATCTTCAAAACCTGCAGCAGGCATCAGTGTAACAATCTATAAGCCATCCCAAGCAACAAATTCTTTCTGATCAAGAAGGAAGTGAAGCAACAAAAAGAAGTCATGCTTAAACAACTTCATACAGATTTCAATTAATAAATAAATAAATAAAACTCACCAGGCATAGAAGTTATGCCACCACAAAGTACAGTATTTTCCAGCAGCTGGCGGTGGTTCTCTGAAGAAACAATTGAAATACTACGTGCAAGCTGCTCAACTATTCCATGAGCCTCTATTCCCAGTATAGATGGTTGAAATAAAGCCTCACCGACAGTATATTTTTCTCTTCCAATTCTAATCACCTGACAAACATTCAGAGCTGCATTGAATTACCAAATTTCATATCAAGAGTCAATCAGGAAAATTCTAATACTAGATTAACACAAACAATCCTGACCTATAAATTTATTTATTTTTTGGTACAAAAGAAGAATCTCCCCTAGCACTCACTTGTCAGCCACAGTCCAAGCTCCTTTTCACCCAAAATAAGTCCCAGGAATTTTATATAATCAAGATAACGACTTGACACATAATTGATGCATAAAGACTATAAATTCAATCTTAGCACCAGAAAGCAATGTTTTGCAGCCTGCTCCTGGCTGTACCAGCCACATCGATCAAGTGGCCAACGTGCCAATTTCCCATCAAAACAGATGTCAAAGAACCATTTGATTCAAACTAACTATAGGTCAACTAGTGGTTAGAGAAGAAAATGCTACATCAACCTGGCCATTTGGGTGATGTTTGAATTACAAAATTTTTAGACAAGAAGAGAAATAATAGCTTGAACGTGGACCAAGAGGGTGAGAATAAGCCACAGAACCAATGGGTCATTAGATTACATGTTAGCGTAACTGTTCCACATATTACCTATACTTCAAAGAGAAGTTTATCACGTAAAAGTAGCTTGCTGTCATTATTAGATCATTTATTTACTTCACAATTCTGACATCATAGCTTGAACTCAGGTTCACCCTGGTTGAACCTGATTGGGTTCCAGGCTAGTTTTTAAAACAACACCAAAACAAACCTGTCCATCAGGAAGGGTATGCTCCTCCTCATCACTTGACCTTTGGGTCTTCTCATAAGCAAGCTCATCTTCAGCACAACATGAGTACTTTACTTTTAACATCTCGACATCAGAGGCATTAAGATTCACCAGAGGATTAGATTTACCCAGTTCTTGGGCAAGTAACTTTGTCAAATCAACACCACCAATTTCATATCTTCTCGAAGCAATGTGCTGAACAGCACCTTCAAGTACTGGTGCAATATCTGGCAATATTGTTAAAAAACAAACAGAGATCACACCTCAGCCAAAAAACTAACCCAATCAAAGGCACTCGCTTCCCACCCAGTTATTTCTTTTTTAAGCTAATGTTCAACTGCTAATTTGAAATTGAAAATAAAAAACGAAAATAAGTGATTATCAAGTGCAAACCACCAAGCAAATTAAGCTTCACGAATCTCCGGTTCTCATCATCAAAAGTGCTGCTCCGCAGTTACATGAAGAGGGACTAATTAAGAAATAGAACATTCTTCACGCATAAGAATAAAAATAAAACTTATGCACATCGACAGCGTGCAATGATTGAAAGTGAAGATATCCAATGACAAATACTTTAGCTTAAAAAGATAGGTTTTACATACCAATCTTTCCATGACCAATATCAACAGTGCACCCAGAGATACGCCCAACTGCATAAAGAGACAACACCGCCTGCTCCGATGCATAAAATCCCGAAACATTAAACGTCTCAAACATCAATTGCACCAGTTGTTCTCTCACAGCCTGTAATGTAAAAATTCAATTAGGTTTTCTAACACCATCCTCACTAAACTCAAGCTGCTAACAAACAATGATATACGGCCGGCCAAGAATAACAAATTAAGGCGTTAAATAACCTTGGGAGTGCAAAGCGGTTCAGTAAACAAGATTTGGCCTTCATTTCCCTCTTCCCAGTCAAGTCCACCGTATAAAACATACTGCAATAAATCTTCCATTGCATCCCAATTCCTTATGTGACCTCGAACCACTGGATCGACAGTTACATCCTCAAATACTGATTCGTTATTATCACCTGATGTTCCATCTTCCACCACTCGTATCATTTGGCTCGGAATTATCTACTCGGACATTAAAATAATTTTAAATCACAAATTAAAGAAAAAAAACCTAATGGAAATGGAAACCCTAATAGAAATGAGAATTGCAAAATTATAGTTAAAAAGAAGTGAAAGTAAAAAATTAGAGTAGAAATTGTAGTTGGTTAGGGAAGCTTGGGTGGGGGGATGGTGATGGTTACCATGGGGGGAGCTTGATCTGGAACTGCACTGCCGGCTTTAAGGAGCTGACTTCCAGCGTCTATCACCGCCGCCTCCATTACGAAGCGCCTCTCGAGCTATGACTGTTACTGGAGGTGAGAGCTTACTGTGTAGCTTCTTCTCTCTCTTTATTAGCGGGTAGTCCAATTTGAAAACTGTGCTTGCTAGTACCCGAGTCGTGTTTGGTAAAGTGTGTTCGGTAACGTTGTGTTTTTAAAAAATATTTTTTATTATTAATATTAATATATCTAAAAATAATAATTTAAAAAACACTGTAAGCCTTTGTTTTCTTATTTATTTGTTTGTGCTTGGATAAATTACAAAATCTTCCCAGGATTGGAGTTCTGTCAATTTCCCCCTTATAAACTACAATATTTGCTAAATACCCCTGAGATTTCAATTTAGCTTTCATTTTAGACCTCTGTTTAATTGTTTATCTCAGTATTTAATGATTTTGAAAGATAACTGAACAAGTTTGGGTATTACAAGAGTTAAGGGATCATATTAAAATTGCTTACTAATTAGTAATTACATTACGACGGTAGCACAGAATAAGAGAGTGATTGAAAAAAAAATTAAAGTGGAAATTGAAGATTTAATTCTAATAAAGATTCTTGCGATTTTATTCGAAATTTGTATTTCCATAAACAGTAATTAGATACCAAATTTTCAATTTCTAACAAAGTTAATCCCTTCAATAAATCTCATTGCCAGGAAATGTTAAATTTGACAAATGGTAAAATTTGATCAATGACCAAAAAAAGCATATATATTTTTGTTAAGGTTATAAATTATGAATGATATTTATTTTAAAATTCAATAAGCTAATAAATAAGATTTTTGGAGTGTTTGGATAATAGATAATATGTTCATATTAATATTTTTAAAAAAAAATTTATTAAATTAATGGTTGATAGTTGATGACTCAACACTTGCATAATATTTTTTTTTTGTAGGATTTAATTCACCGATAATAAAATCAATAAATTTTAATAATAAACTTTGATAAATAAGAAAGAATATTTATTCTTATTTGTGTATGATAAATGTTACGAAAATAAAAAGTATGAATACTTATATAATATAAAAAATATAAACCATTCGCTTGGATGGTTTAGAGGGTAAATATAACCCCTAAATCTTATCATGTTACTTGAATGGATGAATTGGAGTGTTATTTTCTTCTTATGACATTAATAAAAGATAAATATCACTTACATAATATTAATGACGGATAAATATTTCTTACATGATATTAATTTTAATAGAAATATGGTAAATCCTTAGAAGTCTTTTATATATTTAGAGATAGAGGAAGATGATTCTTCTTGAATTTTAATATTTCATATTAAAAGCCATAAAAATAAATAAATAAACCTCATGACCCAATATAGAGCTTATAATAATTATTAGTTTCATATGAATTTGCACTTAAAATGATCCCAAGCGTAAAGGTAATGAGTTTGGTTGCTCATTAGACCTACACGTACTTGGATCTAGTAATTCACCAAACTCATATATACTTGAATTTAGTACATAGCTGAAGATAAAAATATTAAATTTAAAAACAAGCCAAATTCATGTCATTTAGAAGAATACCAAGGGCAGGTATGTTGAACTATTGCCCTTTGACACTTTTACACGTAAGCTTAAACAAAAATAACATATTATAAAATATACAGATCCATCAGCTTCCAACAAATTAAATCTTAATTCCTCATCAATGCGCATACCTTGGTTATAACTATTAAAACAGCACGTATATTGCACAAAAAGATCCATTTTGGAATTCCTAGAGAAGCCATGTAGGGCGGTCGAAGAAGATAATAGTTGCCAGAGTACTGGTTAGAGTACGGATTTATATACAGCTTAGCATCTACTTATGAACAGCAGCTCATTCTCATATCAGACTTACAGCTGGCATTTCCTGGCTGCTGCTTGTATGACAGTCGTATAGTTTATCAGCTTCGATATTTGAAGGCGTCTCATTAAGACTGTAATAATCCATATCCACTGAAATGTGGGTATCAGTTCCAGAACCTTCTGCTCCAAAATCCTCAACTGAAATTAAGCTGCACTGTTCGCCATTTTTAGACCCATCATTATTGTCTTCCATAACTGATGGAATTTCAACTTCCAGATCAGGCATGCCAGCCAAAAGGGCTTCAAGGGGAGACTTGATACCTGAGTTTTGTTGGGAAACAAATTTCACTTCCAGGATTGGAGATTCAAAATCTACTACAGAAGAAGCCCGTGACAGTTCAACAATGTTCTGCAGAATGTCTTGTTTAGATTCTTCTTCTGTGCCTTTGGAAGCGACTAATTCATTTGAAACAGCTATTTCCTGGGTAGTAACAGAGCCATCATCAGTCTGATCTTTAGAAAACTGTTTCAGACTCTCGGTTTTCTGAAGATCAGGAGTTTTGCTTATTTTATTGTCAATTTCCCCATCCTTTATGTCGTTTTCCAGGTGATATGAATCCGTGCCCACCACATCATGCGTGGCTGGTGCAACTGCATGGCCAACACAGATGTCCTGTGAATCACTTTCTCCCCCCTCACTACGATGGCATTGCTCATCAACCCCGTTAACCATTTTTGAAGAGTTGTTATCACTAAGAGATCTCATCACATTCTCATCGCCCTCTAAAGAAGTAATATTTGATACAGATGAAAGTGAATTTCCCAAGTGCTCTGTCCCATCAGATTCACAAAAACAAGTGGGAGGGTCCATATTTCGTTCAGATTCAACTATTCGTGGAGTCACATTCTCATTGATGTTTTCTTCTTCGCTTGTAAAATCAGGAGTCTTAACTACAAGAGTTTGAGAATATTTCTGGGACTGGATTGAAGTTGAAGATAAGAATCCAGCAAGTGCATATGCTAAAGCATCATCAATTGACATAGTATGCTTTTGTTTATCCTTTGGAGATTCCTTCACTGATTCCACCGCATGATCTTCTTCCTCACCATCATAATTTGAGAACTCAGGAGCAGTAACTACCAGACCAGGTTGTAACATTGTGTCATTTACAGAAACAGGGGTGGCATCAGGGAGAACAGATGTCAGAGGAGAAGGTGAGTGGCTCCTATTTTCTTCACATGCCACATAACTGATATCACTACTACTGTTATACGAGTTGGTCTCTGGTTCACTGCATGAAAAATCAGGAGCAGATATTCTTGTGCAAGAAACCAATGCAGAGCTCTCAGTTTTCTTTGTGAGCACATCAAGTTGCTGCTCGACTCGCTGGAGCCTCAAATCAATGCTGTTAATGGGCTTCAGCATACTTTCCTCAAACCTCAAAAAGAGATCCTCTATTCTGTTAACTCGAGAAACAAGCTGGTCCAGGACACCTTCAAAATGATTGTGTGAAATATTAGGCTTGCTCTCTGTATTTGAAACTTGTTGGGAGATCTCATGCTGGACAGGTTTGGAAGTAGGCCCAGCTGCTTCTTGCAACCTCACTTCCTCCTGAATTTTCTTCTCAACATCAACAGGAGCAGCTGCTTTTGACCCATTGTCCTGAGAATTCTGTCTTTCCCTTGTATCAATATTGCATTTATCTTCTCCTCCACCAATACCCTTTGTTTTAGACAACTGAAAAAAGGCAGGTACGAGCATGGCCATAAGTGAATTTCCAGCAGAGTTCTCCTTTGGACCCACTTGATTATCCGAATTACTTGCATCAGCAGGATCACCAAATACATAAACTTCATCAACACAAACATAACCTTTATTCTGAAGCGAAAGCAGCCTGAGTGTAAGGGAAGTGGAAGGGTTTGCATCAGTGATCTCTGCTGTAGCTTCATAAAAATCCTGAAAGTTCTATCCAGGCATTGAAAATTAATTAAGATAAAGCAGTAAAGAGCCAAATGTGCTTCAGTGCTTTCATGCTTTAATCTGACTATATTTAAACACCCTCTTAATTCCTAAGTTATTTTCTGAAAATACATTATAACCTTAGAAATTCAACTTCATCTGAAAGATCCTTCTAACAAACCCTCCCTCAGAATTAGAGTTGTCAGTGCAGGAAGTGATATTGTGCAGTGAGGCAAAACCAAACAGCGAGGGAAACCAAAAAACAAAAGAGAAGAGAAGAGAAGAAAAACACAAACATGCAACGAAAGGAAAGGCAAGTCCTTTCTTGACCCATTACAAGGAGTATCACAAGCCTCAATTCAAGAATTCCAGAGATAGCATCCACATCTAGTTCTGGAAAAGCAAGATAGATCGACACCCTACTAATGATATATTCCCTGAAAAGACCTAGTCATTGAAAACACATAACATCCATGCTTTTGAATTCAATCACATCCAATTTCTTGTTTTCAGTTTCTTGCTAACTCATTATACACTAAAAGATAATTGGGGGGGGGGGGGGCCTTTAAACCAAGCCATTAGAAAGAAGCAAACCGACAAATATCAATAAGTCTATAAAAGAGCAAGTCTCAATACCTGCGAGTTTCTTTCTGGCTTTATATCAGAATTTGATGATGAACTGTTTCTGTTGATGAGCAGGGGACTATCAAGAGCTTTCACTTCAATCCAGTCATCTTCATTGGGGGATAGGCTACTACCATTTCTGAGTTTCTCTTCAGCTGATTCTTGAATAGAACTTGCATGTGCCAAAACAGCTTCTTCAACATTGGTAGCATGCAGCACATCTTCGTCTCTAGCAGCTATGCCACAACGAACAGTACACAGATACTCAGTGCTGCTCTGCTGCTCAGGGGCACAGTATATTTCATAAACTCGAGCAGTACTTCGAACATAAACCTGCCTCACTTCATGTTTTTGTGCAAAATTTACTGCATTACAAGAAATTATTGATCATTTACAGAGAGAGGGTAAAAATGAATATAAAATATCTTGTTCAGCTTCCAGATGATGTAAATAAGAAAATTACAAAAAATAACATTCTGTGTGACAGAAGGGATGATAATGATGACGCCCCATTTCTGCATAAAGAATTTACAATTTTTGGAACTCTTCTTTGATTTTTAACAACAGTTATTAAATGGGCATGATCATTATTCATCCATCTAGACAATTTTAGTCCGCCATAACACTTAGATATCTTGTAAAACATGAAAAAAAACTTACAATTTATAAGCATTTGAGAATTCAAAAATCAACCAAACCATTGTGGATGGAGAAAAAATGTCACACGACAATAAAAATGCCCATTAACTAATAGACCAAAGGGATGAAAGGTTCAAATCTTTTTAATGCCATCAACTAAACTATTCCATGAGAGCAACAAAACAAAATCCAAGAATATAACCTAAATTTTCCAACATGCTCAAACAGCCACCGATTTGCAAAGGGTAGACTTCACAAATACCAAAAGAAGTTTTAAGACGCCTTCACAAAGATGCGCATTATAGGACCCATGACCTTGCAAGTTTTAGAATAAAGCAATATTAATTTCCATCTTTGCATAAAACTCGTTTTCATTTTGAGAAATTTCAGATTGAAATACAAATATTTACTCTTAAACTTTAAATTCGTACACAAATTACATTAACCACAATAATAACACAAAATTCATCCGTAATAAATCCAGTAATTCCTCTTTGGTTTGTCAGAAACTTTGAAACCTTATATTACAAGAAAATCATATTTCGCTATTCAATATCCATTTCTACTAGAACTTCAATAAACTACTCAAAGAGTAAAACACAAGTAATTAACATGCACTTTTACTCATTGATTTTTTCTAGATTTTGTAAACCTAAATAGCATATTAAAAAACTTCCACTTTTCTTTTTAAATCATCCTTTTCTTTGCCCTTCGCTATCTGTGTCCAAATAGCAACCACACTAAAGAAAGATCTTCGAAAGGCAAATGGATTCAGCAAAAAATCTAGCAGATAAATAATTTAACACCTAGCCGCTCTACAACAAAACTAAACTCGAATTCCTTTGAATTTCATTCGGTTTCTCAGTAACCAAACAGAAGTCACAGACGCAAACTAAACTCATTTTCCATTATTAAATTTTATTTCTCAATGAAAATAACCAGATTAACAATCCGCTAAAAAAAAAATCAATAATAAAAAAAGAGTAGAGACTTACTAGTGATCTCGCAGGGAGCGGAATCGGGTGCAGGAGCGTAGAGGATAAGAGGAGATTTCGATTTAGAATCGACGGTGGAGGATTGACCCTGATCATTATTATCGTCGTGGGTGATAAGGGAAAGAGAGGACTCGAACGCGAGTGAATCGACGAGAGAGCCACCGGCGATGGTCCAGTTAGTAGCGGCGGTCCATGAAGTGTCGTGGTTCTGTGACGATTCCATTGTTGCTTGGTTAGGTAGTGAGGCTTTTTTGGGGTTTTGGTTTTTTCTGTTTTGCTGGGTGTGGTTTTTCAGAGGAGAAAATTTGGATAGCGTGTGAGAGAAGCGTAAATAAAAGTTAGATCTTGAATTTTACTCGCGTGCTGTGAAAGCTGTTTGGCTGTTTAACAATTTTTTACTATATATTTGGGAAGAAGAATTCTTCAATCATAAGCTTTGCTAGATTACTATTAATAAAAATAAATAAAGAAAGACTGAAAATCTTGGTAAAAGCTCATTACGATGTATCAACAATTTTTTTTTTTTAAAAATAATTTATGACAATTTTAAAAATTATTGGGACACCAATTTACAAGTTGAATATATCGTGAAAGCTATTTATAAGTAAATTATCCAAGAACTCATTTGGGGCCTAAGGGCTTCGCAAGGCTATTTATAAAAAAATAACTTATTTCAAGCTGATTCTCAAGCAATAATAGCTTTCTCATTACAAAAACGCAGATCACGGATGTAGTAATGCAGCCCAAAATGTTGAGTGTATTAAAGTTTTTTAATTCAAAATATATTAAAATAATTTTTTTATATCAAACATAAAATCATTCAAAAATAATTAAAAACACATTAATTTTTATATTTTTAAAATATTTTTTTTAAAAAAAACTACACAAAAAAAAACTCAGCAAAGCAAGTAAACGTGAACAAAAAAACTGAAAAACCGACTAAATCAGAAAAAAAAAATAACTGAAAAAACCAAACCGTGAAAAAAAACTGATTAAACCGATTAGAATTTTAAAAAAATTGACCGGTTCGGTTTGGTTTCAGTTTTATAAGCCTGAAATTGAAAAACCTGAACTGAACCAAACCCAAACCAAAAAAAACCGGGCCAAACTGGAAAAAACTGAGTCAGATCGATTTGAACCGATTTTTCCCCAAAATAACCAAACTGAATCGAAACCAGTCGGTTTGAACCGGTTTTGGTTATTTTTTTTTTATAAAAACCGAACCGAATCGAAAATAATCACCCCTACTAGCAAGTACTAGTCTTGGGCAGGAAATGCAAGTCTTTATTGAACTTATTTTATAGAGCACATTAATGATCAAATTATGCTTCTTTAGTGAGTGTGATTTAGGCTAACCAAGTTTTAAAGTGTTAAGATCCATTTTACAATTTATAGTCTCGTACCCAACAATTTGTAAGAGGTGTTTTTTTAGCAGTAATAAAAGTTATTATTCGAAGTATTTTTTAGTTGTAAATACTTTAAAATAATATATAATTTATTTTAGATATTAATACATTAAAATATTCAAAATTATAAAAAGATTCAAAAATTAATAAAACAGTGGTACAACAGCTGTGACATACATGGCCTCGTAGCACCCACGAGCCTTTTTGAGACAGTTAACTCCACCATTATATTACAAGTGACGCGGTCGGTTGGATGCTTGAAATGGGTGATCAGGCGGCGCAAGTCTCATATTCGATTCCCCACCAATACATATACATTTTGAACCGGGCCCGCTCCCTTCGATCCCAGATCTATCTGGCACGTGTGAATAGGAGAGCTCTTGCACGTACTCGGCAGATTAGCTGGGTCAACCAACCCCCCGATATCTTCATTATCAAAATAAAAATGTCAAGTCCTTAGAATTGATTGACACGTGGCAAGGGAGCATGTATACAAACAAATAAAAAACGACTTTAACAGAGATGCCAAATTTAAACAATTTAAGCTGCTTCATTACCAGATACAGATAGGAGGCACTTGGGGATGGCAACCTCACATCTGATTCAGTTTGATAAGAAGAAACGGAAAGCTTGCAACAGACCACAATACCCTCACTTGCGACAGATCCTAGCTGTTGGCTTCTGGGGTACCTGGCTTTGGCCCCTCAGCTACCGCAATCCCAGCAACTGAGCAGACAGCAGCTGCTGCTGCAGCAAACATCACATCCCTCCTCCCATTGCTGCCGTCTTTTTTTATGTCATGATTCCACATCACCTTTTCCACTTCATTTCCTCTAGCAGCACTTGCCACCACAAGTCTCCCGGTGGCAGTTGCCAGAGACTGGCTTGTGAGGGCGGAGCTGCTGAGAAACGAGGCAGCCATGGTGATTGAAGCCATTTGCACTGTGGAGTACTGGTACTTCAATATTTGTGGATAATTGCTTTTGTTTTCAATATGGTCCGACGGTACTCCAACCAAACTTGTTAAACTCTTTTGTTTTCATGGTGATTGAGGCCATTTGCACTGTGGAGTACTAGTACTCCAACCAAGCTTGTTAAACTCAGTGAATCCAAATGAAAGGGACAAAAAGTGGGTAATCCAGTATGTTATCCTAATACATATATTGATCCAGTAGATCAATGCCACCTATCACGGGGAAGAACTTGTGGTCTTAAGAATCTGGTAGCTAATCTGGTCAAAACCAGTGGTTCAGGGAAACGGGTCTGCCTAGTTTCTACATCCAAATCAAAGTTTCTCCAGCCCATAAAGACTCGAGAGGTCGCAACTCGCAATCGCAGCAACAACAGATTTTCACGGTCTAAAACTGGAATCCGACGTGCATCAAAGAAACGAACACAACATCTTAACCTTAAAAAATGTTTGTATTCCAAAATCAAGGGCTTTGACACGTGGAATTTGCCAGAATCAAAGATCAGATTCATTGTCATACATTAGCACATACATCCAAAGTGTTTGTATCTCAGTGTTGAGGGACAATCATAAATCTTCGACCGTCCCACACCGAATTTATAGATAATGTTACACTGATCGATAAACCAGGTCATCCAAAAAAATGCATAGTTGTGTAAGCTTAATATGGGATATAACGAGGTATAAATGACGCCTATGTGTTAGGACTAAGCATATACTACTACCTCCTCTTCTCTGGTTTCATACGGTGGTGGAAGCAATCCCCGTACATTAGCAAAAAGATCTTTACGACCAGATGGTAGCTCCGCAGCATGTGAATCCAAGACAGCATCAGGAATCGCTACTAGGGTTTCCTCGAAAAAGGATTTCACTGTCTGAAATGTCAAAGTAGTTTTAACAACTTTAGTCAACAATCGGGTAATGATTGCCTTGTGCTCAACAGACAGGACATGGTAGAATGAAATGAGTATCCAAAAATATTAGGATAATAGCATAACCATATTCAAATGAAAAAACAATGATCATAACTTATTCATTACCCATCAGATTTGGATTTTGAATAACCATATTCAAATAATCAAGACTTCAAATATCCATTCAAATTCAATGCTCATCCTTTTTTTTTTTTTTTTTTCAAAAAGACTTAATTGAATAAATAATTTTGAACTTTCTTTAGAATCAATAATTTTAATAAATGTTGTTAACTATACGTAGCAAAAACCTTATTAACA
>Ga0307517_10005307_pt1 | contig 19470 bp, 21 predicted proteins | sample 23_EM_MG_FD_194515 | JGI IMG/M metagenome (GOLD analysis project Ga0307517, IMG submission 194515) | Populus trichocarpa ectomycorrhiza microbial communities from riparian zone in the Pacific Northwest, United States - 23_EM | ecosystem: Host-associated > Plants > Roots > Unclassified | place... | reverse complement strand
ATCAGAAGTAGCTCCAAAATCATATTTCTGCAATATTTTTAGTAGATCCAAAAAAATTTTAAGGCCATCCAGGCTGGACTAACTAACCAACATGATATCTCGGATTTTTTTACTGACACCCCCTTGCCAGGGTCGGCCAACCAGCCATGTTCACAGCAGCAGCGAGAAGTGCGCAACTGCCACAGCAAATAACCGCGAGTTCCATGTCCGTAATCCAGCAAAGAGAAACTCAAGACCAACAGACGATGTAGGAAGTGGATAGTAGCCAGCGATAATGAGCTGCTCGTGCGGACGGTCAGGGTGCATCTGGTCGAGATGGGGTATTATCTGTGAGTTACTCTTCATCTCGAATGTATGGTACGATAACTTCCCTCTTAGACCTTCTATGCTCCGCCAAGCATTCAAGCCCAACGGCGATTTCTCTCAGCTGCTGGTACCATGGATGGTGGCAGATTGGCCAAGAAAACGAAACGACACATCCCGAGGGGATCGAGCGCCACGCACAGAGTATGAAGACCCCTTCAAGAAGTGTGGAATCGAACTTCTCGTCGACGATACCAATACCAGGTGGTTTAGAAGAAACCTGCGAGAATGATGTGAGGGGATTTACTAGGGTAAGTTACATTGTCTACATGATGGTTACATTGTCTACATGATGAGCGGGTGTTGGTACTGACCTGACGTTTTGGGGCATGATTAAGCAGCGGCGAGAAAACGATGGAGTGAGGGGTGCGAAGCCTCAAGTCCTGTTGCTAAATGGGTCAGGCATCGCTGTCTGATGCGTCGACAGGGCATCATGCTCTCCTGGTATCAGTATGCTCCGTGCATCGTGGACATCAACTGTTGATCCTGGAGATCGTGGTAAGTGGATAATACATGAGCTCAACGGAGTGAACATTTACCTATTATATGTACATCCAGCAACGACGAATAGCCCAGGTAACGGGTGCGAGCGCAAGATGAACTCGGAGGGAATCACAGGCGTTGGGGTGGCACTCGACAGTGTCGGGGCTGGAGATCATGGTGAGTGGGCGTCTTAATTCCAAACCCTCGAATAAAAATGGATCAGCACTGGATGTACGAAGACGAAGTGACTTACGAGGGCAGGGGTTTGATGTTAATGGCTAGTGAACGTGGTGCGTATTCGAACGCTGGCGAAGCAGTTTGAAGCTCACTGGCATTACGTCGATAGACAGCAGACCATATGTGTGGTGGTCAGCACTACGAGGACGATGGCAGCCACATCTAATTTACTCACTGTGTGAGAGGGCCATTCAATGTCACAGACAGAGAGGCGATGGCCAGTAGGAGATGACCCGAGGGAGAGAATGAGGCTTGAGCAGAGGTGGGGATGACGAGGAAGGGAGCAAGGGATGAGGACAGCAGAGTGGATTCTGGTGTCCTTATATATATATCCTCTACCTTTCTTCGGGACCGATGTAGCATATAGTGCTAACCTATTAAGATGCATGTCGTTTCGGAATATGAGAAATTGAAAGCTAAGTGAGCTCTGATCAGGTGCTCCACCAGCTCATTTGACATGAATTTTCAGTGAAATTGTTTATTCATTTTACTGAGCTTGAGAAAGGACATGCAAGAGAACTCAAGAAAGACTGGTATCTTCAACTTGGACATCTCAATTCGAACTTTATTGCAATGGATTGTAATTCATGGCAACACAATGCAAACACGCCAGCAATGGCTCATACCTCCTCATCTGGCTCAGTATCCCAGCCCCAAGAGATGAAACCTATCAGTCTAGAAGGCCAATAAAATTGCGTACTGGACTACGAGATCTTGTAGATTCAACCAACTCAGGCGTGTGAGTATTCAGATCGCCACAGCTCCGAGTCTGTGTTGCACGCTAGATGAAAGATGAAGAGCTTTTTGACTTCTAGCGATATGTTATCGCTTACCTAGACTTTTGATGCGAACCATACAGCAAATCCGAACAAGTTTAAGGGGTTTTTTGGAGGTCGTATGGGAATTAGGAGTGGAGGAGGAGTGCATTGTGGGCGCTTATTGCGCTGCCCACATTCATACACCCATCGATTGAGTGAGGCTTCTCTGGGCATATCTAAAGTTTTGTTATTTACGAGTTCCTAATGAAAGGCAGTAAGGGTGTTGAAATGATGGAAATACTCCTATAATAGCAAATGAAGGAAGGCCACTACTCTCTCTATCACATTTGCATGGTGTTCACATGGGTTGAAGCTGGAGAGGAAATGAAACGGCGTCTGTTAAGTTATATAAACAGCCCTACACTTGTCTGTCTAAGTAGTAGGAAGCTGTATTTTTGTATATACCCCGTGCTTTTCAAAACTCTCCTGTATGTCTTTTTGATAATCGGTTTTTCCAGAATGCCCACCCTTGACCGCATCTCCAATCGTTGCGCTATTGGTCTCTGAAGACTGATACATGGTTGCTTGGTTAAAATAAACCAAGCTCCCCCGGCCTTCATCGTCTCCTTCTTCAAGGGGAGTCGAGTTCTCTGGGGTTGGTCTTTCTTCACCATCAGTAGTGACAAACTTAAAGTCTGAATTGAGATAAGAGTCTAGTCACTCATAAAATATAGAAAGGAAGTGAACCTGAGATGTCCACATTGAAGTGGTACAGTAGTGAGGAGGGGTAGGCGGCTATGACCCAGGGTGGAAGCTGAATGACTACACCAGCTTCCCAGAGAACAAGCCAAGTTCTCTTAGAATGATTAAATTTCTTGCCTATTTTTTGTTAGCAGTGAACTCTAACAGGACTCAAAATCTTACCTGGAACCTCATAGATAACCAGAACACATACACCCACAGTGTTCTTCCAGTCAGCATGGGGGAGGCAGTGGATTCGTTTTTGCCCTTTGAACATGGCATTTATGCACAAATTCCAGAACAGATTGAAGGGGGGCCGTATTCCATATTTGCTATAGTGCCATTGGGAGGAGGTTCGAAGCTGATCGGCTACGCCAGGGAAGACCAGACTGACAATCCTGCAAACCCAGTCACTGGTTGCATGGGTTATTCACCTTTTCCAGCCTTAAAAGAGAATACTCACGTCACAGATTTGATGATGGGCGTGTTCATAAACTCCTCGACTGCAGCAGCGTTATCAAGGTGCCACTTGGTAAATTTAGGTGTCTAGGGATGGAATTCATTTTTTAGTTTTGAAGGTCTCTTAGAGGATCAGGTGCTCTTACTTGCTTGTGTTGCCTGTCTACTCCAATGATGCAAGCAAGATGAGGGCCTCTTGTTGCATCTGCGAATTTTGACTTCATTTTCCTGCATGCCAGCGCTGTCTCGAGGAGTTTAGTTATTGCTGCATTGAACTCCACAGCATTAGCTAGCAGGAGGGGCCATTGGGAGCTTCGGTAGAACATGGGTCTTTGCTCAGTATCTAAGAGAATCGCTGGTCGAGCCCTGAGAAATTTTCAGTGAGCTCATTTTATACTAGACTCAGTTCCCTGGAGCTTACAAATCGCAATAAACAGGAAAAAACTTAGCGATTATGTCAAGAATTTTTTTTGATTTGTACTGCCTTCGAATTTCCAAACGCACAACAAGTGGTGGGTTTCGGCCACTCCACCCAGGCTTTCCTCGGGACCCGTCTCTTTCCAGAGAATATGAATTCGTCTGGTATGAATCAGTGATGGTCATCCATTTCAGGAGCAACTTTCGTTCGCTGGCCAGCTGTTGGTCACCACCTGCAGCGCGGATAGCGGCGCCACCGCGAGGGCGGGTTTCACTTGAGACCTTCCCTCTTCGAGTTGCTCTCCTTCTCCCCGAAGTGCTCTTCGGAAGGATCTTAAGCACTGAGTTGCTGTCTGAATTCGGGCTTCCAGGCCCCAGGCTGTGTTTCTGGACGGCGCTATGAGTTTATAAAGGGAATAAATGCCTGAATTCGTATGAGAGCGTGCTTAAATCCTACCCCCATGCATCGCCATCACCAGGTGGAAGTTTGGGACTTTTTTTCTGCTTATTTTTCTTGTTCTTTATCGACCTCTCCCCCTGCGAGGGCTTCGGCTGTGGTGCAGTTGGGGGGATGAGCTTCCCAGTTAGCTCTTCCCGCAGGTGGCTTGAGTGGAAGGCGCCTATGTCGCGATCGAAGTATTCGAGGTGCACACCTAGAGCGGCGGATTCCCTGTGGTATTCTGGCAGGAGGCTGTCCAGATTGCATTCGCAGTGGATGACAGAGAGCTGCAGGGCCGATGTTTGCCTCTTCTGGTTCGAACATGAGGAAAGCGGGCTCACCTGGGGTGTTTCAGATTCAGTGGTCGTGCACTGAGATTCTGACATCTTGAAGAAAGTTTGCCCAGGGCTTGGAAGGCCCTCCAAACTTTGAATTTGAATGGCGTCACAAGCATACGATCACGGGGATACGCCAAATAATTACAATCCCAGATCACATGATACGCTTTGTTTATCGATTCTGAGACCTGAGCCGTGACTCAACTCAGACCGCCACTGCGTCGGCGTCGTGTGCAAGAGCTGTTCTTTGAGGGGGCTGTGGTGCGGATCGCCAGCGGCGACTTCGCGGAGCAGTTAGCATCGCGGCTTCCTCGAGGACATCGACCACGGCCCCAGCTCATTCGTGCTCAAGTAGCCCTGCTTTGAGAGGGTGGGCGAGCGAGATGCAGAGTAGACTGCAGCAGAAGTGTCCGTCCCAGCCTACTTCTGCACCTTCGCTGACTGACAGAAACAAATGCTTAGAAGCACTCCCAAGGGCCTTCGTCATGGCACACCGCAGGACACCGCAACCGATACGGCGACAGAGGCGCTGCGATTCTCCGCATTCTCATGGAACGCTGCGGCGGTGGCGACCTCTCCACCGTTACTGCGCAGGCGACGAAACAGAGCCGACCCATACCCGAAGACACTGCCTGGCGCCACTCCCTCCAAACTCCTCAAGTGCTATGCCGCTGCCATCGTTTGAACGGCCATAGGCAGATTAGGGGCTCCCGGCAAGTTTGAATTCTACACTGAGACCCTAAACCCGGCAGTTCGTCTTCGCCCACGCCCCGAACCGTCGTTTTTCTAGCCATGCGCTGCCCCCCAGTGCTTCTCGGCGAGAGTGGCGAAGAAGGTGCAGCGGCGAAAGGCTTGATGAGGCCTAGCATTCGCGCTTTCATTTCATTCATCAACCTCAAGGCTAGAAGGAGAAGAGCCCTCTTAAAGAGGTGAAGACCCTTCTCAAACCGATGACCAGGACAGCGCAATTCACTCCTGCTCAACCACCAGCGAGGGTTTGTCGACCCTCTCTACACTCTTCCCATCGGGCATCACTCGGCCAGCCTGCTCCGCTACCGCCATCTACCTCGGATCCCGACTTTAAACGGGCGTGGTCAGGCAAAATCTCTCCCACACCCGCATCTGCGACCACCCGACAGCAGCCCCGGCCTCGCCGCGGCTGCTGCTGCTGGCAGCTGCCAGGGCTCTGCCAACCCTAGTGCCCAGGAGCCACACTTTGCCAGAGTACGATTTTGCAGACGAGGAGAGCTCACCCAGCCCATTTGTTAAGGGGGTGTGTGGGCAGTGGGGGCGAAAGTTTCTGCCGCTTCGCCATTGGTTTCGAACCCTTCGACTGCCGAGTTCAAGCCCCAATTGACCGAGGCACCCCAGCCGACTGATGGCGAATTGGGGCCAGGATCGTCGTCGTCGGAGATGAGGAGGCGAGGGAGTGGTTGGCTGTTGTGGAGGGCTGCTGCTGCTGTGAACAGCGCTTGGCGAGGAACTCCATGACCGTTGCCCCGCTGAACGGGAACAGCATGGAGCTGGAGAGCGATGACGAGATGCTGCCATCCAGTTCATCGATAGGCAGGGTGGGAGGTGTCGATGCGAGACCTTCGCCGGCGGGTGAGGAGGCGAGGAAGGCGCTTTTACGACTGATTTGTTTTCTGAGCTTCTCCCTTTCTTTTCCTTTTTATGCAGCCGTTATCGGCTTTTCCCCTCACTTTTTTCCTTTTGTTCGCTGTGGACTTGATTACATTGCATAGAACCTGTTGCCAATGACTCGCATAGCAAAGGCACCCTTGCTGTAGGTGTGTGCTCCCAACAGTGGGGGGAAGTTGTGGTGGCGGTTCAAGATGGAGATCAAGACTCGTCAACGTCTTTGATCTCAATTCCGGCACCATCCGAGCCGTGCTGGATTTTCGCCATACGCAAGATTGGACAATAAATAGCGTATTATACCTTTCCCGAAAGCGTTTGAAAACGCATTTACGAATCTGAAATCAGCTAAAAAAATCTAACCACCTTTCGTAATGTCATGCCGTGTTTTCTATTCTTCTACCTCCCCATAGGTCAATTTTTGTGTTGCTAATTTCGGAGCATTTCACGACAAATTATATACTGGGAGAAAGCTCCGAGCGAGGCGAGAATGAATCTGAAATCAGATTTACAAAAGAAAAAATTCCCTGCTTCAAAATACCGTGAATACCATTTTCTTCTTCGTCTGTTTGCACATTAATACTTAACCGTAAGAACCTCGCATTTGACAGGACGATGAGTACCGTTGCCGACAAGGGCTGAGAAGGACATGTGGTGATCGAAAGGTTGAGTGACAACATATTCCCGATTATTATATCATGCCTTGGAGGGAATTCAGCTGGAACCAACGATTCTCGATTCTGGAAGGGGAACGTACGTAGATCAACCCGGGGCCGATTCACACTGGGACCAATTCTAAACCCACGAGCCAGGGCCAACCGACGTTCATCACTGGGAGGTTCAGCATACAGACGCTCGCGTAGCTCCTCGCTAATGCTTTCCGCAAAGAATATAGATCCAAGTTGTGAGAAACTTTCATGGAGAAATCGCTCTCAAACAAAACGGTATCGTGAATTACCTCTTTGAGAGCATTTTTTCCAATCGAAAACCATCTTTTATCCAAGGTGATTCCCGGAAGGTGTTTGCAAATAATATACGGCCAAGCCACGGGGTTTTCAAATGATCACATGAGCTGTCCCAAGCGAGAACCTTGGGTATCTTGGGAAATTGGGGAACCTCACCGGTCCCAGACGGGTATCGCAGTTGAACGTATTCCATCGTGGCACCCTCGCTCTCCGTGGCTATCCCTATTCTGCCGACTCGGAAAAAGAGCCCTTAGTTGCAAACAGGCATATTCGCCTCATAAAATGTTGGGATGTCGAAATTCCACCCCTTTGGTTCGGATTTCTCAACCTCGAAACTATGCATAAGGTGGGTGTTGTGAAATTCTAAATCCCACGACGAGAACAGGGATTTGCAATGCATGGGTAAATTTTTGGTGGAATAAAGCTGGCCTCATGCTGGTAAGCGCCTGTTGGTCGACGTGCAGCGTTTGACCGGTGACTAATTTGATAGCCATGACATCGAAGGGATTGTAACAGTTAGTACTTGGTATTAGATCGTGTCCACTGGATGAAGACTCACCGTAATGCGCCAACATCATCAACATCAATTCTCAACCCTCCGAAGCCTAATAATACAGCCAGTCTCATCATGGCTGGTTCAGTTTGTGATATCAAAACGTCTCATCCTCGTCCAAAAAATACCCTTACGTGAAAGTACAGACAATTTCTGTGATGTTGATTCCAATTCCACAGTTCCGGGCGAACACAATATGTACTAATAAGTCCAATGCCATCATCCTCCGAGTCAATAATGGAGATCGATGGCGCCATCACGGTTGTGGGTCAACTTGGGATGTATATTATTAGTCAACGGGCTTACATCTTCGAATACCGAGCTCATATCGAAAGTCAACGGGCTCACATCCTCGAACACTGAGCTCACATCCTCGAACACCAAGCTTATATCAAACGTCAACGGGCTCACATCTTTAAATGCCGAGCTCACATCGAAAGTCAACGGGCTCACATCTTCGAACGCCGAACTCGTATCCTCGAACGCCAAGCTCATATCAAAAGTCAACGGGCTCACTTCATCAAATGATGATCTGTTGGAGAAAGTAAATGAGCTTGGAGCGTCCAACAGTGACATGTCAAGCACGTTGCAAAGCGTAAGTCTACGATTTTTGTCTTGATATTGCAGCCTGCTCAATCCACTCTTCTCGGCAGCATGCAAGAACACTCCATTCACTAAACCGCCGCATGGTCCTCGATGACGCACGCAATAAGCTCGCTAACGACTATAGTTTCAGCGTTGACGAACTTCGACCCCGACGCTCCGACGTCAGCTCTTTGGTACAATATATTCAATCTAGGCTCAATACAGAGCACACGAAGTTGCTCTCCTATGATGCTTTAGTCATGATTTTTGATAGCTCGGATGATTCGATGCGAGATGATGGAAACAAGGCAGCACACGAAGCTCCCCTTGCGGATCGTGTAGACTCAGTGCTGGAGGCGACATTGACGAAGACGCAGAGGGTTTTGCTGGGGGAGATATACTACTTCTCCCACTGTGGCAAAGAACCTGATTTCGAAAGAGCAGCTTAGTGATACTCGTAGTTACTAACTTGTAGTATATTATCTGTTATCTGTTCGGTGCCTTGGTACTCAACTACCTGTGTGAAGAACCAGCGAATGTGCCGGACATCTGGCTCGTTTAGGTCTTCCCTCTCCGTTCGTCCGTAGAGTCGCGGATTTCATCCACTGCTGTAGAAGGGTAAGCATTCTCGGCATTTTGCGCTAATGACGGCCACTTATCATACCCGCCAGACAGTTCATTCCTTCCCCAATGACACCCGTAAGTTTTCCTCGGTATCGTTTTTACTTGTCGCGGACGCTGGGTAGGGGTTCTCTCTGAGGATAACTAGCCGCAAGTACTCTCGGAAGTGTTTGGTCGCTGTCGTCGGCATAGGAGCTGTATTCGACTCTGAGCTAGAGAATGAGTAAGTGTTAGATGTTGACTGACCTTGTTCGCTAGTCGCCCGTGTTGTTCTCCTCCCACATGGTAGATGCTACATTTATTACATATTAAATCGACGGTCGACTTAGGACTCAATAAAAATAGGTGTGCATGATGTCGAGGATCCCGGATACGATGATTTTGAGCTTTGGAGTCCTAGTGAGGAGCGTGCTGGGCGTTGTCTATTTGGTGGGCGGGTATGTTTCCTGCGTATTTAATAATAATATCTGAGGCTGCGTCTAAGTTCTGGTAAGCTCTGTAACGTCGACGAGTGCATGGCTGGCACTAAACCCAAGGCTGTGGATAATATCAAGAACTGCCCTTGCACAGAGGTCAGTTTCGAATGGTAAGGAGTGCTTGTCACCTCAAAGTTAAATGAAGGACGGCGGATGTGTTCTCGTACCAGGGACAAAATATCACACACGGGCGGTGACAGTTGCAGACTTGAGGTACCCCTGGTCGGAAAAATAACAAACGCCTCGTAAGGCATGCGTCATTCGGGCCAAACAGTGGATCAAGGTTTGAGTTTGGGAGATGTACGACAAGGTAGAATGTTGAAACCCCTGGGTACAGCTTGGCCATGGCAATCATTACCGTCCACCACCTTCCAGTGCCTCTCGAGAGTGGTTGAAAATACATTATATATATATATTATTTTGAATAACACGTCGCGAACTTTCAGCCTATTGACTCCACTCCTTGCAGCAGAACTTTGAAGCAATAGGTACGTGAGAAGCAGTGACAAAAAAATGCAATGGAGAAGACTTGTATTGCTATGTTTGTGCCATGCACATCAATGGCCCAAAACTTAGTTCCATGAGTGCGACAAGGACTGATGATAAGCTTACCTCAGCTCTCGGGTACGACGCATCTGGGTGTCTCTTTACCGCTGAAGTGGACAGCGCCTATGGGGTCTACGGGGAGTGAGGTTGACGAATACGAGTGATAAATAACTCGAAGCACCTGCTGATGGCCTCTACAAAGGTAAGAATAATGAATTACGCGATGTGATTAGCTACTTGCCTCCATTCAAGCTGGTGCCCGTCGTTTCAACTCAGATCAGCGGTTAATTCGTAGCAGTGCGAGTTTGAATTACAAGGGATTATGGAGACGCTGTGAACAATGCACGTCATCCTCGATGAAAGAGTCGTTTATTTACTGCAGATTCGAACCGGCTGGCAATGAACGCAAGAGAGAAAGATGAACCAGGGATAGTCACCGACACGCTACGATTGCGAGGAACCCAATGAATATTACGCCTCCTCGTTGATGAGATGGATAGGACATCGCCTACTCTTATTAGATATCAAATTGATGGCCAACGTAGAGTTTAATAAGAGTATGAGCTTCTTGTCTTCGAAAGAGAACTAAGCATTGATCGCTGGGCACATACACATCAGCGGTGATACTCTTCACATCTGGCGAAATCAATCCAATAACCCCCTTTCGTCGCTACACCTTTCCACCCTTACCGATACACCACCCCCGTGCATCGACGTTCGGTAGGATCTCCCCCTGCTCCATCACGAATCGATGGATCTCCTCAACCGGTAGTGTTCACTAACAAAACGACTTCCACCTCTTGAAGGTTTCCGAATACTGGTTGGCCACTATCCATAGCAGAGAACGTGGTATCGAGCGGTCGCCAGAGTTTCGCGAGAGATTTCTCGGATGTGTGGCTCTCGGTGATGTGGTGACTGGAGAGTTGCCAGTTGGAGTAGAAGGCACAGCGTTTGGGCGAATGGTTCTTTGGGGGCTCAGGTTTCGAATGTGATAATGAAGTGGAGACAACGGAGGTATTGGAGTGTAGGTATGTTGATTGGGCTGAGGGAGGAAACCTAAGTACTTATCAATTGTTGGTCGAGATTCAATTAAATAAATTGAACTCACGGAAACATATCGATGGGAACCAAGCAAAGCTCGTGAGGTGCGACACGCAATGCACATGCTGTGATCAGCTCCACGACCGCCTCGCCGAATCCCTCTTCGAATGTTGGCATCAACGCCAACTTGTGTAAGATGGGCGGGGCATCGGCGGAATTTGGGAGAGTTTTTGTGAGGATTTTGATCACTCCTAGGGACATTCCTGATACAGACACCCCAACGCGATCTCGCTCTAGGGTTTCAGATTGGATTCGTGATCTTGTATCCCCTCGTAGGTATACAAATCCACGCTCCACAGCACCAGGTACACCAACCTTGCCAACGACGCCAGCAATGCCACCCGGAAACCCAAAGACAAACCCCACCTCGACCTCTTTCACACTCTCCATCCTAAACACACGATCAGAGGCTGCCCGAGTTTCATCTGGCGTAATGTCCCAATCCGCGCCAGTGGAATTGAAGCTTAATCCAAAGGAACAGAGCTTCGGGAGGATCCCCACCGTTGGACTTAATGGCGCCCTCAGATGCATGAAGGTCGAGATCCCATTGGTAAATTCGTCCTCGGGTCATATACGAGTCTGAACTTTGAAGTGCCTCGCATGGGTCCCGAGATGCGGGTTCAATATGAGGGGGCGTGGAAGCGGACATAATACGCTCCTGGAGATCGATGGTGTGAAATATCTGTATCTGTTTCTGGGAGGAACGGATGAAGGTGCGGGAGGTGAGGGAGCAGGAGGAATGTGCCGATGTCGACGTGGCTTTAAGTCCAGGCTCATTGTTCGTGAGGGTGAGGAGAGCGACTTGGTCAAATTAGGTTGACTAGGACAAAATTCATTGGTCTCATGTAATTTATTGTTAAAATTGATAAAGATTGGAATAATAGCTCTTGAAACCACTAGTGTTTAGTCCTGAAAAAAAGCTGGTAAGTCATGAGAATCAGACGTGTTCAAAGACATATACACACCGAGGTTTTTCTTCAGATTCTCCTTCACTTCTGCCTCCTTAACTCCTTCAATAGGCTTTCGATCTACATCAAACACCTCCTCGTACATCTCTGGCCCATCGTGCACAAACGGCCCGCGGATGACTTGCGTGACCACCAGAAAGTCGGAGAGTTGGGATTCTAAGCGACGTGGGGCAAATGAGCAGCCAAGGGCAATACCCTGCTCCAGAAACAACTTTTCCAGCCGAATGGGGATGTTAAGATCTTGTCGATGGTGGTTGGGTAAGTCGTAGTTGTAGAAAGCTTTGAACCACCTATGACCCTCGTCGTGGTCAACAAGGAGACCGCCGATAATACAAGCTCTGGCACGCTTGGGGCCCCTCGTCACATTGGGGGGTGGGAGATACCATGGAGGGGGTAAGGCTTCGGGAGGATGGGGGTTTTCGTGAATGTTGCTCGCGCTCATAGCGGTGGTTTCTGGCAGGAATTGTCAATGTGACATGTGACTAATTGTCAGTCACAAAATCACACGCCTCCTTTGGTTGTCGAGATATCGATAACTGCAATCCAACTGTAATCAACATGCCACTCTCCATTCCAATAAACGCCAATTCTACTCCACGAGTTCCATTACCACCGGGTCCACTTACCTTAGAAGTTCCTCCGACTGCCCAACAACTGTATGATTCAATCTCGCCGGAAGTGATTTACAATCTCTGGCGTCTCGTTACTGAAGGTGTTCGATATGAAGAAAATATATATGGTTATTTCAATTCTGCATTTGTGAGCATCTTCCTGCCGGGGCGTAGATTTCAGGTTGGTGATCAGCTGGTGATCAGCCTGACAATTGACTGACCAGTGAGCTTGGCTGTAGGTAAACCCCCAGTATCCTTCTCGTCCCACCGTTCTTGTTGGTCAAGGAACGCATGGCCGAAATATATCCGTTAGTTCTACCGGTGGGGTTCACGTTGGAGCGGGGGGTGGGTATAAGTGTCTATAGTTCTATCTGTTTAGCAGCTGACGCTGCCTTAGCTGGAAGGGAGAGCGGCATGCAATACCCCGACTTTACTTTCACCAAGCCCATTCCGCGCACACCCCCTTCTCCCCGGGTCCATTGCCATATCGGAGTTGCCGAAATCAAGACCTTAAAACCCGATGACAAAGACGTGGAAAATGGAAATGCCACTGTCTGGGAGGCGATTCTGCAAACCCAGGGATATTCCCAACGTCTCTCGGATTCACCCTTCGCAATCCACGACCAAAATTCTCAATGCATTCCAACATTTTTAGTATTCGGAAAGTTTTATACCCGTCTCTACCTGGCTGATACCCCCGTTGGGCCATTGTGGGAGATAGATCCATGGCAACACATTTTTGAGGATGTGTCGCTACCAGAACGTGCGCCATTTCTGTATAGATTGTGTGAAGTTGCCGTACAACATTGGAACTACAATGGGTAACTGCTGCAATGTGGAAGTCCACGTCATGTAGCAGTTGTATTTATGGACGTGGCTTTGACCCGGGTACACAGAATATTTTTGTAAGGTTTATATGCAAAATTACTCGAGTATGAGAAGGGAGCACCCCTTTCTAGAGCAAATGTGGATAATGTGGTGTCGGTGTTAGCTCTGATTGGGAGATGGAGCAAATAGAGCCGCTGGTTTGGTGGGTGGCCTAGCGATGCGTGAGTCCCTGAACGCCAACACCTGGACAGAGTTACACTGGTTGGTATATCGTCATAAATGGCTACTTTGGAGTGCTGGCACAGTTGAATCTCTCGTGTACGTCCGCCCTTGGCATTTTAATACGTATGAATATTCTATTTAATCGCCAGAATCGTCTCGTACCCGTGATATCCCATTACTGATGGTGCCATAAACTTTGCTTTTCTGCACAGGGACCCCTACATGGCGTAAAATACAAATGGTGCCATGAGCGTCGAATTATAAAATTTAGGGCTAATAAAAACTTACCCTGCATCGGAAAGTGACGAAACGACTGGACAAGATGCGGCGCGAAGGACCAGGAGGTAATTCCTTCCGTGGAAATGACTCACAAAGCGTGTCTTGGGCTGTGTCGATCACGGCTTCGGTGTCGAGAATTCAGGATATCCCCAGCAGATTCATTTTCAACTGGCAGCCAGCTGCCCCCCGAAAATGTCACCAGCTTCGCAGTGCGCATCGAAAGAAACAAGTTCCTCCGAACAAACTTGGGAAGTCAAACTACGAGGTTAATTGAAGTTGGGTGTGGCCTCAAGATCGTATCCCCTCCATACTTATCTCCTGGCGGAAACTCATCCAAAATGACGTCGCTTCTAATTTACCAAACGTCCCTTAAAGTACACTGTATTCAAAAATGCAGCATCTAAACAAGTCCATTAACGAAAACCCAGGCATTTGGGAACTGGAATTGTGTGCCCGGGTGCCGAATTCGTGCACGCCTAGACTCATTACTGCCCAAATCGACCCCCAACCTGAGGAGTAATTAGGCTGTATATCTTTTTTTCCGGAGAGGTGCCAGTGGACCGTAACATCGAAATCTACTAGTATTAATTGCCGATAATGGGCTGCTATCATCCGTTACGATTATTAAAGGTACAGAGCGAGATGGATATGGAGAAAAGGTGTGAGACGCCATGCTCGGGGCGTTGGCGAGGCCACGAGGCCATGACGCAAGTTGCAGAGGAAGCAGCAAGATACTTATTCGAATGTCAATCTGGCCAATCGAATGGTAAGTGAGTATGGTGAGAATGATGAAAATAGAAATTTAAAGGAATGAATCGAGCGCTAGCCTCGTTTCATGACATACCTCGTCTCTCTTCAAATACCACTTACTCTGCACCTATATATGCATGTGGGTACTCGGGAAAGAGGAGTGAAAGGCCGACCACTTCCTCATCGCATCAATCTCACGATGCATCCACCATTTGCGGATCTTCGGTGCCACCCTGTCCTCTTCCAGCTTTTGCGGTGAGTCGTCTTTGTCATTGTAGAGTCTGGAGGCTGTAGCTCCGCAGATAGCTGGGGAGAGATCGCGTTAGAACTTAGATGTGGGGGAGAAGGGGGTATATAGGTGTTGTTGACGGGTGATTTCGAAGCGTTTCGTGTTTCTAAAGAAAAAAAAGAGGGGATAAATATGAGCGACCATCATGAACGAGGGAATAAAGAACAACGAAAGATGAACGAAACGGAATGAGAAAATAAAATAAAAACGAACGAACTCAATCTCCCCGTCCGCTCCTCATCATCAACCAATATATCCATGTACTCCATTTTCATCCATCTCTATCCTGCCCAACCGGCCACTCATTGGCACCCTCCTCCCTAGTTCCGAAACCCCCTCGTAATCCCTACCAACGGTCCAAGATGGATATTCGTCCCTTTACGTATTCGCCCACTATGCGTAATTCGACGCTTCAGTTTTCTGGAGAGATGCGTAAAATGTTCTTGTGCATTCGCACATGAAGTCGATGGCCGCGGAGAGTGCGGGTACCGGGTGTGCAGGCGCAGAACATGGCGGGTCGTAGGGTCTTAGATATCCATTCTCGAAAGGAGACTGCGTAGAACGATGAATATACTTCCGTTCAATGGCCAGTATCGTCGGAGTGGGCGCAGTCGAGAATATATTCGAGTCTAATCGTGGGCTCGAATGTGCGGAGAAGTGGTAGTAGTGGTAAGAATCGAATTCAGGGTTGCGGACGTGGTAACGGCAGGCCTGATCCTCGAGGTCGACGACGACATTGTTAGGGAGCTGGAATTATGTGGGTAGTGGTGATAATGCTGGTGCCGGTTCTGGTGCTCGTGCTGTTGGAAATGGACGTGGTTGTGGGCAGATCTCATGGATAACCCCAATGCCGCCTCTTGGGCATCCACGTTCGTGGTTTCCCATTGTTGTCGTTTCTCCCTTGGTATATCGTTTGTGTCCAGTACAGCGCTCACAGTGCCTTCATCCGTCCGTCTAAATGGCGAGCGATGGAGACGGAAACAAACATCGAGCGGGAGACGCCAGCATAAAGGACCTCGCTGATGCATCCTCGACGTCAAATGACATGAGTGTGACCATCTGCGAGGGTCTGTAGAGACATTGGGCGGTGCTCTTGCCGACTTGGAGTATCGACGGCGGGTAGGTCTTTCGTCTGGGAAAGCAGAGGGGATTGAAAAGAGGGACGAGAGTGAGTAGTGGGAGGAACTCAAATGGAATCCTCCGGCGAGACACCGGTAGGGTCTACATTGGTAAGGACAACGACGGTGTTGGCCTTGGAGACGGAATGCGGTTCTGCTGAAAATTGGGTGGCACAACACAGAGGAGGCTGTAGTTATTCAAAAATCAGGATTAAAACGGTATTCGAAAGGAAATAATACGCGCCTGTAATTTACGAAGAGCAGTCTGTGTCCAGCACAACCCGTCGAGGTCTCATCACCCACACTGCAAATCTCGAACTCCCACAACGTCAACATGTATCAGCTAACCTCAAGCCACAAGTGCGCATCGGCACGAATAACAGAGGTTGCCATGATCGTGTGCAACAAAGGGCGGTGACGATGGCGACGATGAGGCCTACGAGAAGTATTGTGAGTTCAGGATTATCAACCAGATTCAGAGCATGTGCTTACCATTGTCCACTCTCTCTCTCTTATGTTCCTAGCGGCGGTAATCGAGAGAGCTATAGGTGTGTCAGCGGACAATTTCACACCTTTTTCAGGTAACGACTCACTAGTTCATCAGCACAACGTGTCGAGGAGATTTGGGGAACACAGTACCAGCGACCGAGAGGGCGGTTTCAAACGAATGAGGGAGCGGTATGGAAGAAACTAGAGGGCGAACGAATGGGGTGTCAGACGCCAGTACAGACCCAAGAAAAAATAACGTACGGTAGGGACAATCTTTGGGCGACCGATGTTCATCGAACCAGACACGTGTGGTGACGTAACCATGGTAGAAGACACATAGAGAGAGATTCGTCATCGCTGGCCATCTTGGCGGAACTAGGTAGGCGATTTTCGTGAACGTGAGTGGTAGACTGAAGTCGAGTGTCGGATATCGCAGACGACAACGTTGACGTCGTCGTCACGTGCCTAAGCTCATCGTGCAACGTGATCACCATTAGATATAAACATTAAATCGATGGTCAAATTACTACTTAGGACTTAATAAAAGTAGGCAATCGACACACTCATAAAATGAATGCAGATTTTGGGGGATCATGTCATTTCGACTCGTTGAGTTGGCAACTTGGGTCACTTGTTGGTCACTTGGGTGCCTTACAAGTTTGTCAACGACGCCGAGAGCAGCGACCACAAAGGCGGTGGACATGGGGGTCTTCAAAGAAATATTTTGGTCAGTTACAACCGTTCTTTGCCAATATGTACCTGATATTCTACTTCCTATTACGACACCGCCGCCAAACTCTACATCCCATTAACGAACGATGAGCCCATGATGTCGACGAACATCAATGAACCTCGTTGAACTATAGGTTCGTATCTTCATGGGCAGGTGGGGCCGCTACAAACGCATATGAAGAAAGGACGGAGAAAGGAGGTGTCGAGGATGGCTATGAGGTACACAGTGAGTCCAGAACCTTTACTCTGATCGAGAGCGGGCTCTTACCAGCATCATACGTCCAATTTCCTCCTATTCGGCCCATCCAAATCCTGCCCACCCTCATCGTGGCGGTCGCCGAATCAAACGGTGTATCATCTACTTACATTAGAGCAATTTCATCATCAACTTGGTGTAATGACTGACCTGTGTACTTGAATGAGTGCGCGAGCATGAGGCATGTGCTAGGTTTTCGCAAGTGCCGGTAACAGTGAACGGGAATGGCTTTCGACCCACCGATGTCGCGGAAAATAGGAGCAAGCGATGGTCGACGAGGCGATGATTTCGGCGCTGAAAAGGATGCAGGGTACAGCCCCTCAGGCGACCGCGTTTTAGATTTCGACGCGGATCGCACTGACTCGGCACCAGCACTCGACTTGTTCGCTCGTCGTATTGGGAATTCGAAGCAACATCATAGGATACCGACGGCGGCTACCAGCCGGCTACCAGCGGAGGGCTTAGTGCTGAGCGAAGTTGTAGACTGGAGGATTTCTGGCGACAGCAACGGGACAGGTGGTTGTTGTTGATGTTGGTGGTGGTGGTGATGGTGTGCTTCCGCAGCGTCAAGGACTGGAGGAGACGAAGGCCCAACAGCAGCGCCCTTCAATGCTCTCAACATATCCCGTATCCCACTCATCCTCCCACTCCGTCTCTTCCCACCCTGCTGCTGCCCCGCCTCCTCAGGAAGCGTAACCGGACTATTCCGAGCATACCCCTACCTCCACTCCTTATTCACATTCGGAGCCACCAACTCTTCCACCTCTGCCTCCACATCCTCAGGAGTGACGTCCGCTGTCGCATTCGCATTATTCAATATCTCGTGAAGCAAAGCCAACTGTCGATGGCTAAGATCATATCGGCCGGTCAACGCGCGCCACGAGTCGTTGGTATCCGAAGCAGCAGTAGGCATACCACTCGAAGACGCAGAAAGCGCACCCGGAATCGACGTCGACGTCGAACGGTGTAGGTTTGGCTTCATCCCCCGCAAGCGTCATCGCTCTTTCCCTGCTCCTCTTCTTCCCTACCCCCGAATCGGAAGCACCCGCACCACCCATAATCTCGTTCGGACGAGGAAGCGAAAACTCCAGAGGCGGAGCTGAACCCACACCCCAATTCTCCGTTGTCGACGCCCCGCCACAACCATCAGCCAACCCGACCAACAACTCGGCATACTCCCACGAAATGCGATACTTGGAGTTGAGCATATAAAAGGCGGACGCCAGTTCCTTGTATTGCAACGACCGTTTTTCTCGTTGGGCTTGCAGTTGTTGGCCTCATTGGAATTGTAACTGAGCGACTTCGTCCGCGGTAGGATTGGTGTTTGATCTCGCGTAGGTTAGAGAAAACTCAGTTGAGGTCGTTTGTTGAGGAACAGGGCCGGTCACCGTAGGAGAGGATTGCGGAAAATGGAGATGCGATTCAATAATGTCCTACCAGCGCCTGATATATCTGTTGGAGCTCCCCGAGTTCTGAATATAATAAAAAATTCGAGTCAATTAAAACCAATCCGAAAAAGCAAAGAAACAAGAACGAACATTCAATGCTCATAGCAAAATCCCTAACCATACCCAAATCCCTTCGTAGCCCAACCTGCGCCTGATTAATCCTCTCAGGGATCTTTAAATCACCCCAACGAATTCCGCCTCGGCATACTCTTACCCCCATGTCTATTCTCATTCGCACCTCCACTTCCACCGCTCCCCCACACCCCCACCGCGAGCTTGTTCGGTGACACAGGCGGAAAGGGTGACCCAGTCGGTGTAAAAAAACAATGAACACGACGATGTCGACGGAGACGTAGGCTGCGGTGTTCTTGGAGGCACCAACGCAAAACCCGATAAAGGTGACAAGGGTACCGCCGAAAACAACGCAGGCGAGAGTGTTCCAGGCGATAACGTATGCATGTCGAAGGCCGATAAAGCAAAAAGCCAAAGAACACGTATGATTCTTCCTGACATTACTAGTCGGCTCTTTGGATTTACCCTTCGGCGTAACCACCGTAGATTCCACAGCCGGCTGCGCGATCATACATGGTGGCGAAGGGAGTTGAAGCTCATGAACAATCAGCGGCAACAAAACACTTTGACGGCGCTCACAGCTTCCGCGTTAAATGGAAGCTAAATCCTCGGAAGAGATTTATCGAGATATGAAGCATAGCAGAGAGGAGCGATGCGGGCGAAAGTGCGAAGCACTTTCCCGACACAT
>Ga0307517_10005306_pt1 | contig 19471 bp, 25 predicted proteins | sample 23_EM_MG_FD_194515 | JGI IMG/M metagenome (GOLD analysis project Ga0307517, IMG submission 194515) | Populus trichocarpa ectomycorrhiza microbial communities from riparian zone in the Pacific Northwest, United States - 23_EM | ecosystem: Host-associated > Plants > Roots > Unclassified | place... | reverse complement strand
AGGAGGTGGGCAAATTTAAAATTTGCCCAGCACTTACCTGGTGGGTAACAGTTGGGTAATTATAACACAAACTCAGCCCAAACCCACCATTTGCCTACCAGGTAAGTGACCCCTTGTCCCCAGTGACTTCATGGATGATAACCTCTGGTGTCAAGCCATGTCCACTGGTCAGTTTCTTGACGATCATCGACGAGGCCAGATGAGGAATGGGGATGAGAGGGTCCTCTGGTCGATGATTCGTCTTGGAGTCCTGGATAAGGAGGGAATCGACAAGCCCTGGGACGCTTCGACGAGGTCGATGAGGCACAGTGCTATTATTGGAGATCGTCTCTGGTCCATGATAGAGGCAGAACACACCCGAGTGGGTGAGTTTAGTCCCACGGATGAATGTGGACTGAATTTGCCTCTTTCTAGGGAGATCGCCTCGAGAAGGACTTGGGAGAGGCTCGAGAGACCTTGAGCGAGTTGAGGGTCGAGGTCGAAGAGATGAAGATAGCCCTTGAGATCATGGCTGCCTCGAACAAGACCTGCGATGACAAGTACAACCACGAGCTCAACAAGCATCAAGAGCGCTTGAATCGTCATCGGGAGCAGATTCAAGGTCTTGATTTGAACACCACGAAGTTGGACAACCTCGAAGATAAACACTATCAACTTGCAGAGGAAGTCGCCGCAATGGAGGATCAATTATGTCATTGCCATCCTTCCGTAAGTCGATCGATTGTTATGATCTTTGATTATTGATGGATCGTCTCGATCAGGGGTATCGCCTTGATGGCTCGAGTCGCATTGGGGATGAGGAGGGTTCGGAACTCGAGTATGCTGAAAACGACGAATATGTGACTCCACCTGAGGAGGGTCGACTGGTGCCTGTCGAAGAAGCGCTTCCTCCTGCGGAACTGGTGATCTATGCTCCAGACAATGAAGGGGACTCAGACATCGAAGTCTTCGAATCAGTTAGAGATGGAGAAGCGGACTGCCAGGTATGGCGCCGCTCAGTACAAGCTGACTTGTTACTGACGATTGTCATCTTGTTAGATTGCCAGCGTTCTCGAGGAACAACCGATTCTTGGAAGGGACACTTCAAGGGTCGAGGATGAATGTGATGTGTTGTCTCGAAGGCTTGAGGAACATAAGATTCGCCAAGAGGAGGTTCGTGGTCGTTGGAATTCCAAGCTTGGGTATCGAAGGGCTCGAAGGACTAAGCCCTATCAAACAGCCCGAAAGACCTGTTGTGGCGGTCGAAGCGTCGAGACCGAGGAGGCCGTTGCCTTCGAGGGCAGTAGTGACGCTGGCAGTGGGGATTCCTCTTCCTCCAAGTCCAGAGTCAACCGATTCCATCACCTCGAGCCCAACCGTGAACTGCGACACGCCCTTCGAAGAGCCGGGGTCAAGCTCGACGATCGATCTTCAAGCGAATGTTCTTCTGATGAACGTTCGTCCTCGGGTGGAAGCACTCCTCGAGGAAAGGTCGATCACGTTGCCTGAGGATAATGAGAGGTTGAGGGCGCTCATGGAGCAGGTTCGGCTTCGAAGGATGGATGAGTGGTATGGTCGAGTGTACTGGAGGGTTGATGCGGGTCGGTGGGAGTTGCAGTTTCAAGTTCCTCTCGAGCTTGAGGAAGGGGATCGTATTGTTGGTGTTCTGACTGATGATCACGATGACTTGTTCTCGAGGTCTGCTTCTCCTGCTTCATACCACGGCGAGGTCTTGGACTTTGATCAGAACGAAGAATAGTAGTCGGTATATCGTGTTTTGTATCATTGAAGAGGCGGTAAGCCTCGAATCAATTCGTCTTGTTGCCTTGTCTTGATTGTTCGTGAGGAGAAATGGGTCAAATGATAAGGAATGTGTTCGAAGAGGGGAGGTCTTCGTAGATTGTTTGATGGTTTTGAAATTTTTATTTCGGCATTTCTGTTAGCGTTGCAAGCGCGCTGACAGTTGGCAGTGTTTGTAAGACACTCCATACCTACAAAGGATGTGGCAAATACTTGGATCCAACAAAGAAGATGGAGAGGCCCCAGATATTGGATGACGACGATGCCTGGTACCTGAAATCACTTTTGGAACCAAACCCCACATTGTGTCCAGACAAAATCAAAAAGCTCAAATCTGTCTGCAATGTTTCAGTATTGATGGCCATAATCTCATGCTTCCTACAATTGAGGGATTTCACCTGGAAGATGATATCAAGGGTGTTGGAAGGAGATAATATGGTTCGAGCATGTTGGGAGGTGGAAATGGCTCAATACAACAATCCAGGCTACTTCGTTTTCATTGACGAAAGCCACATTGACCAAATACTGCCCAATGCCATCATTGTTGGGCACCAGTTGGACCAACACTGGTCAAACAATCTATATTAAGGCCGGTATCCGGTGTGTCACGGACATGTCATTTGCGACATTACTAGTGTCTCGATGTCGCCCGAGCTCTCCGGCAGGTGACAATCAGTCACATACAAACGCTGACAAATAACACTTTTTTTCTCCATCTGTTCACACACATATGCAAGGCTCTGTAGATATGAGGTGTTTAGAATCCAAGGGAGAGAAGCAAATATAGTACACAAAGTGCTCTTGCTTTATGATGCAATGGCACTCCCCTGTCTGAGTGTCCCACAAACACACTGTATTGTCAATAGATCCTGAAGCAATTGTGGTGCAATCTGCTGAGATGGAGACAGAGGTGACCATGTTTGTGTGGCCCTGGAAGGTCTTGACAACTCCACCAGTCTGCAAATCCCAGAGCTTAACAGTATTGTCCCTACTACCAGATACAAGTGATGTCCCATCTGGGAAGAAGACAAGGGATTTTACAAAACTAGTGTGTCCAGAAAGAATAGCCACCTGTGTGCCTGTGACAGCATTTAGAATGATGATGGAATCAGACTGTAGACCAACTGCAATGATATCTTTCCAGCATGTGAGGCTTCATGGGTAACCATCCAACAAAACTGTGCAGAAACATGTTCCCCATCCAGCTGAGACATCCTTAACCACCCTGATCTCTTGTGAGAACTCCCCACTGTAGTACTGATGGAGCCAGGATGAAGAAGGGGAGATTGGGAGGGCAAAATGATAGATGTAGGAGGGTGAGTCACAGATCATGTCAAAGTGTTCTAGGATGAGTCTCTGACTGTCAGTTGTCCACTGGCACATGACTCCTGCCTAAATAAGTATCAATACAGGTCTAAGCAACCAGTTCTGCATAGTACTCACTGAAGCACACCATTGCTCAACATCATTTATGGCATAAACCCCACTTCCAAGATTCCCTGTAAGTGCAAGGACCTCAATCCAATATGGTAAACATATTGTGAAGAATTGGTTGATTCCCTTCTTCACCTCCTTGATACAGGAGCTACTGCCAGGGATCCTCAGAAGATGTGTTGCCCAGGAGCAACATGCATATTTTATGGCATCCCCAATGTGGTCCTTGCAGCAAGCAGAAGGATCTTCAACCTCACTGAGAACAGCATGGTCACACAAGTTGCAGATATTCTTCCTCAACCTTTCCCTCATCAAGTCAAGGCATAAGAGCACAATTTTGGCATGGACTGCAGGGTCCACAAGGAACCTTCTGTCTTTGCACCAGTCTGGATCTGTGAGGAAGTCAGGAAATGACTTGTGAAAGGTGAGGATTGGATCTTCTGCCCCATCTGGAACAAGGAGGAGGGAATGAAGGGAGTGCAAAGTATTGTGTGTATGTGATGTGTGGAGTTTCAAGAGTTCTGAGAGACCCTTGATTGAGAGGGGGTTGAAGACGAGCACAACTGTCCCCACCACAGCCCTGAAACAGGGATACTGCTGGCTGTTGTCTGAGTGAATGTCACAGAATGCTTGCTCCAGGACCTCGATGTAGAGTTGGTCAATTCTGGACTTTCCTTCTTCAGCAGTGCTTTGTGGAAGTGAGGTGATGAGAGCAAGTGTCTCAGAGGGTGAATCATTGTCAGAGGCAATAAACTTGACAACTGTTGAGGCGTAGATGAAGAACCCAGCTGCCTTCTTGCACAGGATGTTAATATTGGATGAGCTTGGCCAATCTTCTGTCAGGTCATAGTCACTTCTGGTCTTGGCAAGGCGGGTCAACTGTGTTTGAAAAAACAGCTTGATATCGCTGTCCACCACTTCTGGCTTGACCTCATGGAGCTTGAGGCCTTGAGGACTTCTGTGATCGGGACAAGTGACCGCAAGCGAAATCCGGAGCGAATTCGGGGCTCGAAGTCTCGCGAGCAAAAGAAGCCCGCGCCAAGCCCCCCACCCGCGAAGCCAATTTCGGCAAATGTCCGGGCGATGGTCGACTTCCTAGTCCCCGCAAGGCCATTCAGCCAGAACACGTGGCGGTCCTGTTCGTCCTTCAGCCAATGTTCGAGCTGCAGGAGGACATCCACCCTAGTTCCCCTTAGACACCCCTGGTTGTTCCCGGAATTATACCCTGCCTCATCGGTGTGACGTATATTTTCCAGAAGGCGGCGATCCGTATCTCCCTATTTCCGGGTTACTACGAAGGGCGGGACCACAAGGGAGTAAGTCTCACAATCGGCTGACAGCCCTCATCGTAGATATCTCGTTGCAACGAAGTCTGCGGCGGATGTTAGCTGCAACAAGAGCAGGTCTTTTGGGAGTGCAAACCTGATAGTCCATCATGGCATAGCGGATTTCTTGCACCAGACCATCAAGCTTCTGTGCGTTCTCGGATTTTTTGAGGAGAAGTGCGAGGCCCTTCTGGGTGGTCATTGGGTGCATAACTTGACCAATCTCTTTCAATTTTCTGGCAATCCTCATGCGTCGGACTCGGCTTTTGATCTTGGAGGATGCGGGCTCACCTTTCCAGCTTGTTTGTCCTCTCCACCTCATTGATGTCACTCGTAGGTGTGGAGAGCGATTCAGAAAGTATTCTGACCCTGGGCGCCAATGATTCTATGACACGTTCGTTCACCTCCGTTCGCTAGAACGAGCGTAAGTGTTACGAAACGAGTGTGCGGGAAGGAGGCCGTACCTCGCAGTTGTCAAGAATGGAGTAGAGGGATTTCGCGACAGATTTGAGCGGGCCGAAGCCATCCGGGGAGTCTCTCACCTCACGGAGCAATTCGGTCGTGGCGGACGCCGTAGACTTGGATTTCGGTTTCTTATCGTCCGCGGCGGCGCTCGGTTCGAGGGTCTCATCGGGACGAACAACTTCTGGTCCGTGGTCAGGAAGGGCAGAGATGCCTACATCGTCAGATGGAATAATCAGAGGCGGCGGCAAAAACAACCACGCCCACGCACTGTCGGGTTTCCCGCCATGCGAGATCGACGGAGCGGATGAGGAGGGATCGATTCCCTGAAAATATACTTTGTGTTTAAAACAGTGTTCAAACGTGACGTCACACGGATCCACCCAAATCCACAACCAACTATCACAATGTCGAACGAACGAGAAACAAACGAATTCACCCTGTCGAACAAGGACCTACCAAAGGCCGGTAAAGACCAGAAAGATCCCACTCGCAAACTCGAAAATCCACCATTGTCAGGCGTCAGGTTTGACACCTTCATCTACATCCTAGCCGTCATCGCGCTTCTTGCTGCCGTCTATTACGCCTCCCAGGTACTCAACCCGTCATGATGTGGAGACCCAAGGTTAGTACTCTGCAGTCTATCGCTGCCATTGGGATCCAAGCTGACTCTCAGCCTCAACAGTTCGCTACAGCTGTGTTTCAGACGATAGATACACTCGGCTTTTTTTGTTGTAAAAGCTTTGTTTACATTTGTGGAGCCCAGAGCCGATAATCTCAGATCCCTAAAAACTTATTTCAAACGACTCCTTCTCATGCGAGCCCCATCCCCAGTTGTGGGCAACCGAAAACATATGATTATCCCAATCCAAACCAAGTAGAAGATTATCGTCATGTCACGTCTGCGGAGTCAAGAACACGTGCGGTGCCCCACGAATAGCGTTACCGGAGCTCCATATGTAAACAAAGATTGTGTACGAGTGAGGAGTGCGAGTGTCTCTGTCGTCTGTAAAACAGCTGTAAATACGGATGATAATGGCATTAGAAAACACTGTAGGTGGATAGCAGAATACAAATGCAAATCAGCAACTAGATTGATAGCAACGGTCATGTTTGATAACTTTTCATCACACTCTTCGTAAGGCCTCGCAGCATATCCAACGTAACCGCGGGTTTCGTCAATGTGATGGACGATGTGATGCTTGAAGACCGCGAAGAAGGACTGGGCGGTTCTTCCACAAAACTCGAGCTTGGACTCGGTGTCTGGGCTGTTCGTGCTCGCTTGTAGTTACTGTAAACCAGTAACAATTTCGTTACACCACGTAGACGTAGGGAAAACAATATTCCTTACCTTTGACTTTCCGAGCCGTTAGAAGGGGGCAAAGGTCGTTTGAATAACAGCCTCGAGTTCCTCATGGCGCGGGATTCGACCAGGGCATCGTTCTCGCCTCTGAGCTGGTCCCTGAATCGCTTAAATAGGTCCTCATACTCTTCCTTCACGATATAAACGTTGGTGTGGAACATTCTACCGCATGCAACACCCAGTGTCGCCGAGAGAAGCTGTGGTAACCGAGAACTGAAGTCCGTGACGGAAAAATCTGCCTTCTGCTTCAGCGATGTTACCACACATCCAGGACGATCGATATACACACCGACTCCGGAGGTCTCATGTGACTGGATGTGTGTTAGTACGTTGCTGGATACTCGCATCCACGCAGGGTCGCCCAACCATGACATGATGGCCTTTGACGCGGATCTAGGATTGCGAGAGGTCATGTACCACATCAGAATGCAGGCCCATGGAACGTACTTGGAGTCTTGGACGTCTTCGGACACAAGGATAGGCAGGTGTATTACCCTGGTCTTTGAAAGGGTGGTAACGTGATAGGCAATGTTATCCATGATCCTGCTGGAAGTTTGGAGCACCTCGCCGTACGACACCCAGTCAACTGCATAATTGTCAGAGGACCGATCCCGTACTTGGGTGGGACATACCACGGCCGTCTACCAAACAACATTCCGTCCACTCCGATAAATTCTCCATCCATTCAGTGGATAAGGAACGGACGAGTGCTGAACGGTCCAAATTAAGTGGTGAGGTTTTCTGGGGAAGAAGCACTCACAGCTCCCAGTACATTTGATGGCAAGTTCGCCTTCAAGATCCAACTGCACAGAGGAAACAGCCTCTAAAAACTTTAAATCTGCGTCTTTCATGGATGTAGTCATTGTAAAGGTCGAGAACGATTTGAGAATTCCCTCCGCAACGAGGTCAGATACCTGGGAACGGGAGATCAACTGTCTAAAGCTACGACGGACAACCTGGTACTGACCATATCCCGCAAATCGGACCCTAGGACTGAAGGTTCTCGTTCGCTCCAGATGATCAACAAGAGTGATGGTAAGAAGTGGCGTCCTTCTGGCAACGTCAGGAGGATCTCCCTAAGGCGGGCACAATCGTCTAGTATTCTGTACTTTTCCTCGAGTTCGTCATCCAGACCCTCGAATGGGGTGCATTCGAAAATCACTAATCCGGGGGCACCATCCTCTGTGTCAACGGTAGAGGTGGCAGGGCCAATTTGGAAAACCTTATCGGAATACCAAGTTCCAGAAGTCGGAACGTCGAACTTGCGTTGGAGCCAAATAGCTGTACCATCGTTGTCCTGATTAATTGACAGCCAGACAACCCAGTTCGGAGGAAGATGGTCTTTTTCAAGTCGCCCACGTAAGGACCTTGTGAATGTCCCTGTAGCCCACCTCCGCTCGTTTTCCTCGTGGTTCTGCGGTGTGTGGGAAGTGAGCGAGTCCATAGCAAGTTGGACGTATTTAAACTAGCGCATACCTCTCGTAGCCTCCTAACCAGGTCGTCTTGCGTTCTCGGAGGGGCGTACTTCACGGACAGCCGTTTCCGTGCACGTTTCCTCTGGGCTGAATCGGGGGACATCCCAGAGATCCTACGCTTCCTGTCACCTCCACTACACGAAGAAACGGAAACGCTTGTAGACAACTCTCGCTCCGTCTGCAGCTTCTTGCTGTATTCGTCGCTCTTTCTTACGGCCTCCAGGTACTCCACTCGATCCATAAGCCTCTGTTTCCAACGAGAGAAACAGTTCTTGACAAGAACCCCGCGGCGTTTGAAGCGGATGGCTTTCTCCTTGGCATCGACACTCCACTGAGATCCCTTCTTATTGGCCTTGCCTTCTTCCGCCTCCTCTTTAGTGATGATGCTATTGAGTATATCTGTAGTCGCGGAAAGGTCCGGTTGTTGGGGGGCAGGGATCGTGAACGAAAACCCTTGAGCGTTGATAGAGGGGGTCAAATTCAACGGACTAAGAATATCTGCTGACGCCTGGATACTTTGGATTGAGGGGAAACCTTTCAAGGATTTGTTTCCCTTGAAAGACGGATGGGTAGAGGGTGGTGTGTGAGGGGTAGTAGGCGGGAGAGAGATTGGCTCGGCTCTCTTCAACAACGGTGGTATTTTGGGACTTGATGTTGACCCATCAGACGTGAGGTCGGTGTTGATTCTTGGTGGTCGCCGTGGCCCAGATATCCCTGGAAGATCCCATAATGTCTGCCTCCTTTCGACAAGTCGGACGGCAGGCGTAGTTTGCGGTTCTTTTGAAGGTGGGGTGGGGAGGGGGAAAGATGACCTTGCCCACTGTGGTGTAGATGAAGGGGGAAGTTTTGGTGTGGGTGGGGTGTGGGTAGGAGTGGGTTGCGTAGCTGTCGGTGGTGAGCTGAATGGTATTGGTAGGACGGGGAGTGACGATTTCAGGGGGAAAAATGCCGGCGCATTGGGGTTCATCAGACCCTTGGACGGTAAAGGAGCTGTCTCTGAGAGGGACGATTGGGACTGGGGCAGCTCCAGGACTGTCTTCGTGAATGAGGGTTCCGGTTTCGTTACCGGAGTAGTGGGTTGGACAGCTGGTGCGGGTGGGAAAAACGAAGATGGAACCTGCAAAGACATCAACTCGTTCGACTGGTGGGGCCGTAGCATAGATTCTGGCGGCTCCCCGTAAAGGGAAGGGTTTGAGTCAAACGCAGGCTGCCCGAAAACCGAAGAACTTTGGCCGCCGCCGAAGACAGATATTGAGGAAGTTCCGCCAAAGACGGAACTAGCGACGAAAGGGTTTGGCGTGGTGGATACGAGGGCGGAGAACGCATTCTTAGGAGGTGCGGGATCTAGGTCTTGTTCGGGAGCCGTTCCAAAGGGTGAATGAGTAGGCCATCCGAAAATGGAGGAAATTTGTGGAGGGGTGAAGTCGGGAGCGATGGGTGGCGGAAGCTCGCCCTCCTCTGTTTGGTCGACGAAGGGTTCTGGGTCTTCCTCGGTATCGACTTCTTCGAACGATCCATCCTGCCCCTCTTGAACGGTCTCACGTGGAAGCGAGACTCCGTCGATGATATTGGAGAAAGACAAGTCTCCGCGAATCAACTCTAAGTCGTCCTGAATGGCGCCTTTGCCAAATAAACGCTCAAGAATGCAAGCAATGAGGTACACCATCACAGTATTGTTCTGCTCTTGCAAAACTTGTGCAAGCTGGGCGAAAATGATCATCCCGTCGGCCCCCACACTCAATTGCGAAACCTTTGTGATAGGAGCGCTCTTCTCTTGGACATGTTGCCTGAAGTTTGTGATTAGGGTGAAGACGGGATTGTCCAAGATGTGACGAGGGATGTCGTCGTGTCGCTCCTTCTGATCGCGGATGTGAATCAAGCGGTGATAAACTCGCATCTCGAGCTCTGTAGGGGAGTCAAATTTCCCACGTTGGTCTTCATAGAATTCCTTTAGACTTTGGAGGGCTATGGAAAAACGGTCGGAACTTTACAGGCGAAGAGATCTAGTGGTACTCACTATTCATCAAGAGTCGGTCTTCTTGAGCTAAAAAAGATGGTTCCCCACCAAGGAAATGGATTGCGAGGATGTGGTATCGAGCACAACGGTCATGACACTCGATAGCGAGTGGCCCAGTCTCGTGTTGCATGGTGAAATCGGTCCTAACGGCTCTTGAACGGTCGCGAATGAAGTTGTGCGCAGCGGAGAATCCTTTGGATTCCAGCAAGTCATGAAAAAGGTAATCGAGAGATTTCTAGGGAAGCGAGTGTGATGATGATTGACAAATGTCCGAGGAGGCTACGCACCTTGAGGACCGGTGGTGGACGGAGGTCAGACGGGATTGTCTTATCGCCGGCAGCGCGTTCGTACATTTTGACCGCCTTACGGTGATCCACCCGTTTGGTACCTGGAATCTGCACAGGAAATTGGAGAAGGTTCCAGAGAACAAAATGGTCCTTCACGTACAACTTCGAATTCGGTCAGGTTGTTCTCTCGCTCGCGCCTGTACCTTTCGAAACGTGGACACATCTCCATGCACGTCCCGACCATGGTGATAGCATCTTCCAGTCGTTTTGGAATGAGAGGGTCATCCATTGCACCTTCTGCAATTGCACTCTTCCTCTCTGCTTCGCGGTTTTTGACAAGCTATCGGATGAATGACCGTTGGGGACAACGCGAAGCTCAGAGACTTGGAGGCACGCACCTCTCTCCAGAACTCGTCCCGTTCTTCCTGAGTAGCATCCAGTCCTAGTTCACCGTCGGCCTCTTCCTCCTCTCCGTCAGTCTCATTGTCGAGATCTTCGTCGACCGCGAGATCGACTACCTGGTGCGAGTTCTCCTGTGTGAATGTTGTAGTCAAGTTTCCGCGACCTCTCCCACGTCCACGACCTCCCCCTCTGTGCCCGCCGCGTTCCCATCGTTCGCTGTCCGAGCCGCTCGTGGGAGGCCAGTGCTTATTCCTGGATCCGTGTCCTCGACCTCTTGTAGGAGGCGGTACTCTTGAGTTTGCACCGAAGACTCTGCCGCCGCCTCTTGTGAAGGGCGAAGCGGCCTCAGTCATCCTAGTTTGCAGATGTGGAAAGGGGCAAGAGTGGTGGGAGGGATTGGGCCAGACGCCCTTCGCGGTAAGGATGGAGACGCCCAAGGTCCGGTTTTGGAAGGTGTGGTCGGTGGGCAAAAAATTAGATAATAAACCAATCTTGTCCTCGACGACGATGGCGGCGGAAGAACAGAAAGACAAGAAAAAGCCGATGGTGATAATCACCATCGGCATGGCCGGTGCAGGCAAATCCACCTTTGTCAACAGAATGAACTCGCACCTCGGCTCTCGCAACAAGCCTCCTTATGTTCTAAATCTCGATCCCGCTGTGGCTGCAACCGCGTTCGAGCCTAACATCGACATACGGGATACGATAAACTACCACGAGGTCATGAGGCAGTAGGTTCCATCCTTAGTTTATCATCCCGTTTCAAAACACCATTGGAACAGGTACAATCTGGGGCCAAATGGCGGCATCCTCACCGCACTCAACCTATTTACGACCAAGTTTGACCAGGTCCTCGCCCTTGTCGAGAAAAGGGCTGACACCGTGGAGTGCTTTAACCACAGTTGTGACGTCTCCCCCAAAGCCCCTGACTAAATCTCCTCCAGTTACGTGATTCTGGATACTCCTGGGCAAATCGAGATTTTTACCTGGTCCGCGTCAGGAGCTATCATAACCGATGCCATGGCTTCTAGCTTCCCCGCCGTTGTGGCCTACATCATTGATACGCCCCGGACGATGGCCCCCGCGACCTTCATGTCCAATATGCTCTACGCTTGTAGGTAAGAGTCTATTCGCTTCCACGTCGGAAGGGCCTCCGATGTAACCCATCCAGTATCCTGTACAAGACAAAGCTCCCGTTTATCCTGGTCTTCAACAAGACTGACGTGCAACCCCACGATTTTGCGGTAGAGTGGATGCAAGATTTCGAAGCGTTTCAGACGGCGCTGGCTTCCCATCGTGACACGAGCGATGGAGAAGGCGAACCGACATATATGAACAGCCTTATGAATAGCATGAGCCTGGTGCTGGACGAGTTCTATAAGAACCTCAAGGTAAGTTCTTGCGTTGCCGTAAGATAATCTATGGACCTGAGGACTACAGGCGGTTGGTGTGTCGAGCGTGACCGGTAACGGAATCGAAGAATTCTTCGAGGCAGTTGACGCCGCTCGGGATGAATACGAAAGGTCCGTGAATGCGATGTGTTGTTACGCCATGTTCTCATATCCAACAGGGAATATCTTCCAGAACTTGAGCGCGCACGAGCGACTAGGGATAAATCTCTACAAGATATCAAGGATAGATCGATGGCTCACTTTACAAGGGACCTCGCAGTCGACAAGCAGCGGAATCCCGCCCTGAACGAGACTTGGGAAGACGAAGACGAAGACGCGGAAGAGGATGGGGAAGATGACATTATTGACAGATGTGAGTCGCCGTCGCGGATCTGAAAGCCGGCTGCACTGGTTTACGGAACTTTCGTGCAGCCGAAGGCCCTTGGCCGGGAGAATACATCGACCTCACTAGACAAAAGGGGCACCGGGACGACACAAATTGGCCTCGACCAGCGTGATTGATTGGCTGATAGGGCGACTTTCACAGACTTGTTCTGTCGCTGCTTGGACTCGAGTCTGACGGGGGAAGTCGGGGTAGTATTCGGTGATCAGTAGGCCTCGGGGCCAGTGGTGGTGTGCTGGGTGGGAACGTTGATCGCCGCTCACGATCCAATGTGGCACAAGACGCAGACTCGATCCGCGAGAATAAGGGCCGGCGAGGTGGAGAGCAGGGTATTAGTTGGGTTGATGGTAACCACGATGATAAGCACGAAAGAGTTGGATATTTTATTTTTTGCCCACCGGGGCTGGCGATTACATAAGCAGACACTCAGGTCAAAAGCAAATTGGCCTGTCGACGTTAAAACGCCACCAGCGGCCATCTCTCTCTCTCTCTCCGCCCACTAGACACGCCCGCCCACAACCAGCCAGAGCCTTCAAGGTCACCCAGAAATTCATATGGACCGGTGCGTAGGATCTCTCTCGCTCTCTATCAGGAAAACCCCTCATCTGCACCGCGCGTAGATACGCAAAGCTTGAGAAAGTCGGTCAGTGTCCAATCAAACTCATCCTCGCCCTCCTTGACTTATATTCTGCCCCACAGGCGAAGGTATCTTGAGCCTGTAGTCCTGGCCACCTGCCATCCAATGACCCTCCATTATTTTCCCAGGAACTTACGGCGTTGTGTACAAGGCCCGCGATGTGACCTCCAACGAAATCGTTGCCCTCAAGAAGATTAGATTGGAAGCAGAAGACGAAGGTGTCCCAAGCACTGCCATTCGAGAAATCAGCCTGCTCAAGGAGCTCAAGGATGATAACGTGGTGAGGTACGATCTCCACTGCCACCCACAGCACATCCACAACAGTTCTTGACTCTTCGGATCACCACAGGTTACTTGACATCGTCCACGCCGACAATAAGCTGTACTTGGTCTTTGAATTCATGGACGTCGACTTGAAGCGCTATATCGAACTCGGAAACCATACTGGAAAACCAATCTCGCTCGCGATCACAAAGGTCAGTTTACTGGAACCTTGCTCTTTCTCACTCCGCTTGTTCTCCACTCGCGGACGGCGATTACACGTCCTTGATGTATTTTCCCCCTTACTGTCGCGTCTGTGCGTGTTCCACACGAGGACAATACTCCCTTCATTCAATGGTCACGTGTTACCTTTTGGAACTCACACACGCTCTCCTGCAGAAATTCACAAAGCAACTCACCGCCGGTCTTTTATACTGTCATTCCCACCGAATCCTGCATCGGGACCTCAAACCTCAGAATCTTCTCATCGACAAACAGGATAATCTCAAATTGGCTGATTTTGGACTCGCTAGGGCGTTCGGCATCCCCATGCGAACGTACACTCATGAGGTACGTGGGTGCTTTGGGTGTCACAACTGAGCTCGTCCGCTAAGCGTCATAGGTTGTAACGCTCTGGTACCGGGCGCCCGAGGTTCTCCTTGGCTCTCGACACTATGGGACGGCGATAGACATGTGGTCTGTTGGGTGCATCTTTGCGGAGATGGTTAACAAGGGCGGTCCCCTCTTTCCGGGGGATTCGGAGATTGACCAAATCTTCAGGATTTTCAGGTCAGTACCTTACCTAGTATTCGCTGCGTTCGCCTCACTTGCGCCCATCCAGGATCATGGGAACACCGAATGAAGAGAGATGGCCAGGTGTGAGCCAGCTGCCGGATTACAAACCAACCTTCCCTCAATGGCCAGGGGCTGATCTCGCCTCACAACTTCCATCACTGGATCCTCAAGGTGTGGAGTTGATCAAACAGATGCTTGTATACGACACCTCGAAGCGCATTTCAGGTCCGGATCTTGACACCTCTCTCACTTCCTCGCATCATTAACGTCTTCTCCTGTAGCTAAGCGAGCACTCATTCACCCCTACTTCAACAAACCGTGATTGGCTCCTTCCCCAAACACGCGGATCCACCGTCTCCCTTGATTCCCCACCCGTTGCGTTGTCCATTTTTGCTCAACCGCCGATTTCTCTTGGTACACCGACAACCCGTTCTTGCAATGCCTGTTATTTGATGTCGCTTTTAACAACTCGCACCGGATGCCCAAAGTAGCCTACGTTACGTCTAGCTTACGACCAGTCACTCTCATCCCTCCTCTATCTTAATCACTGTGTGAGCCATACCGATAACCATACCGAACGTACCTCCTATGGATCCTTTTCGTGCCTATTATTTTTATCTGTGTTCGTAGAGAGACGAGGTCTTATGACATGGTGATACTTTGCTCGTCCGTCCCGAGACTTGGAACGAGACAGAACCACAGCGATGAAATGAAAATGACGTCGCGTTACGTTGGTGGCAAGGGACAAAATAAAATAAAACAAGGGAAAAAGTACAACATTCGAAAACAAGTCTGACTGAGGGAGTGGGATTTGTAAGGGGGTGAGCGTTCAGGGCCCAGCATCTGTACACGTACAACGTAGAAAACAATGTAAAGGTGAAGAGGAGCTAGTGAGGGGAAAGGGGAAACCACCTTCCAATAATACAGTTGCGGGACGTGGAGGGTCAAGAGAGGGCGAGTGCAGACCAGGTGGCGACGACCCCAGCGGTAAAGATAGAAACAGCCTTGAAGATATCTCCAACGGCCTGAGTCTTGGAAAATTTTGCCAACTTGATCGCGCGTTCTGTCACCTCCTCCTCTTCCAGTTCATCCCTCTTTCGTTTGAGGTTGTTGAGGTGGCTGGTGCACGCCTGATAGAATGATTGGGTTAGACACACGAGGGTGCGCGGTGCAGGTGGGGGACATACGATCTGTGTCTCTTGAGTCATAACTCTCACCGCGTCAAGGGCTTCTTTCTGAGCAACCTTGAGAGCTTCCACCTCTGTAGAGACCCGTTTATCTGTCTGTTCCCGGAGTGACTGTATTTCTGTATGGCACAAATGTCGGTTCACGACTGAGCAACGTTGGATAAGAGTATTGGCGAACGTACCGTCCATCAAAATTTTACACGTCCTCTTCGTGTCCTCTTTCTCCTCCTGGCACTTACGCAAGACCTCATCCACCCGGACAGCTTCCTTCTCGAGCATTGCACTGAGCTTCTCATGACTGGTTTCGTGCGCGGACTCCATCGCTTTGATCCGGAGGTCGAGGCTGTCCACCCGTCTGTTGATATCCCAAACGCTGGTGGAAGTGTTCTGCTGGGATTTCTGCAGCTCCCAGACGTCGCTCTGTAGATCGTGTGAGCTATGGGCTGCAGGGGGTCCACGGGCGGGGTTGGAACTTACTGAAACCTGGCGAACGTTCTCTTTAATGCTATCCAAGTCTTCTTTGATATCCTCAAGTACCTTGAGGGTGACAGGGGTACTTGGTTCTGCGACCGGGTTGGTACTCGGATTGAGGTCAACAGCATCGGTGGAACTAGACTCCGGGGTGTGGGGAGTGTCCGCCACTTCCTCTGTAGCATCCGTGGAGGGATTTGGATTGTCGTTCTCGGAGACCTTGACAATTGGATGGTCTGGAGAGTCCTCTACGTCGGATTCGAGGTTCATGTCCACTTCACCACCGTCCATATCCATGAGGCTGACCACGAATTCCTCGTGGTCAACTGGAGAACGGGGCGAGGGAGGCCAAGCACCAACAAGGCTAGGTTCCACGATGATGTTGTCGATGTTGTCCTCCAGATCGATGGAGATAGGGGTCATGATGGCCGCAGCGGAGGAAGGAGGGATGCTCATGTCGGTGAGATGAGTGAAGATTTGTGTAGTCCTATAAGGGATGACCACCTCCGAGTCATCATAATCGTCCACGTTGATCACCTCTTTTTCCATGGGAGAAGCGCTGGGAGAAGCGTCCTCGTGTTTGGATTGGGGCTGAGGGTGTGAGTGAAAGGGAGAGAGAGAGGGGCGTGATTGAGATTGGATATGGGGAAGGGAGGTGTCTGTGCGGAACCATTGTTCAATACATCCAAAGCCATGGGATAAACTGTGACTGGGGATCTGGGCACGGTAGGGATTGGATGGGAGAACCTCAGGAGGTTCGACTTCCTCCACCTCGGAGTCGGAAGAGGATGAAGAAGAGTCAATGTCGGTCAAGATACCAAAGCGGCCGGAATTTGGTCTTTGGATGTGGATGGGTTGAGATCTTTCGGAGCAGTCTGCCGGCTGTAGCAAGAACTGGACTCTGACTGAAACCGGACGAACAAGATCCGCATCCTTGCCAACTGTCTTGCCAAAGGTGACGACATCGCCGTCAGCGAGGGGGGTGGGGACTTCAGGAGCGAGAGCCACGGGAAGAGCGTGCCCGACCTTGAGTAAATGGGTGCCATGATGTGAGGATAGATCGATGAGATAAACCTGTAGGGGACGGGGACGGTCAAAGACACGACGACGAGGGATGAAGGCGAAGATCGGGGAACTTACATGACCGCTGTCTGCGAAACAAATCTTTGCATGCTTCCTACTGACGACAGCGCATCTGAACCAGGCGAGGTCGAGGTCGAGATCAAGCTCGGGCTCATTGGCCCTGGACGAGGGCATGCGTCCGATGTTGATGACTGGGGTCTCCGACTTGTCGAAACGAAGGACCCTGGAGATGTCTTCGCCTGCGGTGACTGTGAGAGTGAGACCTGCGGACGAGATATGTGGGTGTTGTGAGATGGGTGAGGGATGCGATGGGGCGATAAGATTACCGGTGACTTGGGGGTGCGAATAAGGGGCCAAACTGCCCACTGGCGGTGGGAACATGGCCGCAGAGGGGGATGGGATGGGGGTGAGAGACAGCTGGGCGGACTGGGGGTGGGCCGGGGAGGACAGGAGCGAGGAGGAGAGTGGGCACAGGCTGTGGCGGCAGTCGGACGGAGGATCCTAGTCAGTGGGACTTCGGCACTAGCCTGTTAAAGTCACGTGGCGTCAGTCTCGCCGCCCTTGTCACTGTGCCCGGGGTCGTTGGCTCCATCCCCCGACTGACCTCTGTACAGAGATGCAGAAAGAAAGGAAACTGTGCGTACGGTCGGCGGGGACTGGTCTGCCTGTGTCCCCGCGCTGGACGCCCCGCCGGCAGAACAGATGCGCCGTTTGTGCGTTGCCAGGTCCCTCGTGACCTCAGCCCCTGTCGGGTGGTCCGGGCTGGCCTAGCGAGCCCAGCCTCGCCGCCCTCACCCCCACCCCCCACATCCATGGGCAGCGCGTACTCAAAGTTCGGGGTCGATGTCCCCTTTGACCCCCAGTATTCCCTCGTAACCTCCCCAGTCTACACTCCATCCCTCCTCGCATCCATCAGGCTTCTCTTCGGCTTCTACTATCTCGTCTCTTTCATTTTTAAATTCTCCTGGGATTCAGTTCATTCCCCCGAGGATCTCGAGCAGTCAGTCCACGTGCGAGCACCGTCCATCTACCCCTAACGCGTGCTCTCCTCAGATACTTTTCCTATTTCACTCATCTGTCTGCAATTGGTCTTTGCGCCTACTTCTGGGCAGCTGGTGTCCAAACCCTCGCGTACGCGCGCTGGAAGAAATACCCTTTGCGACACTGGCCCAAGCTCTTCCAGCTACTCCATCTATGGTTATCCGCAACCGCTGTCACTTTTCGTGTGTCAATTCACGCTATTCATGCAGTGTAACCTCGCTAAATGCCTCTTCAGCCTTTGTTGTCACCATCGCCTTCTGGGCCTTACTCTCTTCGTCTGCCACTTTCGCGACCCCTTTCAACGGTACTATCAAATTCTCAATAGTTTGTGCCCGGCTGCTCACACGACCACCGCCTCTAGCTTGGGACAATGTCTCCGTCCACATTCTGAACTCTGTGTTCGCCCTATCTGAAATTTTGTTCACCTTCGTCGGTCCGATTCCCTGGCTCTACCTCCCTGCCTGCATTTTCATTATCTGCCTATATATCGGGCTGGCGTACGTCACTTACGCAAGCCAAAACTTTTACCGTCCGTTCCTCCATTTATCCCGTCTTGACCGTGCTGATTATCTGTTCTACTCAAAGCTTACAAGTTTCTTGATCCTACTCTGTATGGTGGGCTGGTTGCGGCTTATGTGTTCGGCATCCTGATCGGAGAATCCATCGTCTTCGCCGTCGTGTGGGGGGTCGCCACGCTTAGGAACAAAATCTTTACCAACCGTCGCGCCGCCATTCTTGGCGATATTTCCTCTCAGGAGAAAGGCCAAACGGGCCAGGTCTGATACCCTTACTCCCCTTCCATATCTTTTATTCTGTGATCTTGGGTCCCTAGTCACTATTCCTTGTTCTTACTTGGATGTTGTTTTCAATGACCTCACAATGCTCGAGATGCCAATTTTTTGACTAGTGTTAAACTCGTGTCCAGAACGAGCGCCCTCTATACACACACGACAAATCAACTCCACATGATGCATGGCTGGTTGACCACCAACTTGAACCGCAATATCAACGAAAAAAAGGGGGATCGGGGGAGGATGCGAGCAGAACGTTTAAAGCTTAAAATCCTAACACCAGCCTGGCGAGATCCTTCCACCCTCTGCGTACAACAACTCTCACACCCACTCCTGACCCGTATTCTTCCCCCAACCACTCGATGAATTGTGCATCCAAGCCGCTTAGAGGGCCGAGTTCAAAGGAATACAGATCTTTCGGGCTCAGATAGATCGTACACAGGTTGGAGCCACAGGACGGCGCTGGAGCGCTGGGCAGATAGCACGACAGTTTGGAGAGGAGGTTGGTCGTATGGGCATGAAACGTTTGCAGCAGAGCGAGCGTCAAGAGTATTTGCTGTTCGCGTTTCCGTAGTCTGGCATCCTCCTCGTCGCTCCCGAACTGGAGGGGATGATCGTTCACATCTCTGTTTGTGAACTTGGACCAGACTGACGTCCCGCTCGCTCGCCTAGTAGCCTTTGAAGATCCTGAAGCTCCTGAAGCCTCCCTGTCCATATCCGAAGGGGCGGCCGGACGACCTTCGATTCCCATTCCTAGGTTGCGGACATAAGATCCCCCAACCGACAGGTCATCGTCTCCGTCCAGTCGGACCCGACCCCAGTTCGCCATGTTGCCATTGACGGTAGAGTATGACGCCACTGAGTTGT
>Ga0307517_10005305_pt1 | contig 19474 bp, 22 predicted proteins | sample 23_EM_MG_FD_194515 | JGI IMG/M metagenome (GOLD analysis project Ga0307517, IMG submission 194515) | Populus trichocarpa ectomycorrhiza microbial communities from riparian zone in the Pacific Northwest, United States - 23_EM | ecosystem: Host-associated > Plants > Roots > Unclassified | place... | reverse complement strand
CTTAGAAGTTGAAGTACGCCCTCTTGGCTGTGGGCGAAACATGGTGTTTTTTGCTGGCATAAAAAAACCTCGCTGGTATTCTATAGGGAAGGCCCGAGATCGGCTGGTATAGAATAGGTTTTCTCGTAGAATCTCATCAGAGTCGGAATGGCGCTGGTGATGATTTTCTTGAACCTGCCCAATCGCCGCTCTCTATCCGTTTAAACTGTGGCGACTCGGAGTTCTTCGTGCCTTCTTGTTGGTTCGGCTGCCTTAGTTTCACCTTAGTTTTAGCGCCATTACGACTTTCATGAGAATATACGGCACCAAGCGGAGTGCCCACCCACTATTAGCATCAATCCCATCACGTGGAACCCCCACAGCAAAACCCCTCCCTGGGCACTAGGGGACAAACCCTATGAGTCACCTAGGACTCCCACCCTCCAGAAACTCAAGGTCTGGCTCAATTCTCACCCAAGTATTCAATTCCATACCCCCCCCCCCACCCCACCTCCACAATATCGGCCCACATCGATTCGTCCTTAGTGCAATTACACCCCGGAGAATGCTGCAAGGAGGAGTCTACTTCCGCAGAATTATTGCTTTTTCTCTTTTAAACTGGGAGTCATTGACTAGCGATGGATCGACAGGGCAGGGCGGGCGGGGCAGGGCGGTGAAGGAAAAGAGGAGATATCATATGGGTATCGGTGGCGTAAACTCTTTCCAGAAGGTTCAGATATAGATGTTTGGAAGGTTGAGCTATAATTTTCGTTATGATAGTATATAGCTAGGAAATAGCCCAGTGCGCCACGAGGCTGTATGGTGAGTAGCAGTCGTTGCCTGGTGCTGATATTCGGGAGATGAGGTACCGTAGTGTAGGATCCGATTTAGGGTCTTGCAACACTGTATCATACAGTACTTCCCAGAGTAGGGTTTCTATGACAGAGCAGTAAAATGGTAATTAGCGCGGCATACAATGACAAAGCCTTGAAGTGCTAACCTTAATAGTTAAACTATGCTTCCTTGAGAAGTGACTAGATACCGCGCGACACCGAGGATCCAGATATGACATATTGTAGTAGCATCATGCACTATACCGTACCCTCTCGGAGCAAACGACCTCTCTCGCCCTCTCCCCCGGCCCATTCCCGCGCGGGATAATCTGGGACAAGAACATTTCCGTCGAGTGTTACCAAGGCTTAGCCGTTTGCACCCCCCTCGATCTCTCGCAACGACGTGCTCAAAGTGCCCCCTTCAACGGCCGCGGGTGTGTGTGCCTGACGAATAGCGGATCATGGAGCGGCGAATCGGCCAGATATACCAGTGCTGATTGACCTGCAGAGATCCAAGTGTTTCTTTACTTTTGTCACGCACAGCCTCCCCGCTGTACCGATGGGCAAGTTAACGGTTTGTAGTGTAGTTTTTGTTTTTAATGATGTGATCTGTAAGGCCCCTTTGCAGAGTACCCGCACAGGCGGGCTTGGTCCGTGGGGGAGGGGAAGTGCGGAAAAGGTGAGCGAGTGAGTGGGTGGAAATAAGGTTTTTTCCCCAGCCTCTTCTCCTCTAAGCCGGGTTCTAGTGGTTGGGGCTAAGGTTTGGAGTGAGTGATCTGTTATGATGGTTTGGCGGATGGAGAGTGGCAACGCTGTGCGATGTAAACTACCGTGCTCGAGTAAGTTGGAATTGTTTTTCGGTGGATGGATTTTTGATAGGGGTGGGGGCGGGATAATAGTAAATTTGGAAGTTCTAGGATTGCTTCGTAAATTAGTAAATTACCAAGTGCCCCAGATGGAAGTATTAACTCACTTGGATCTAGCATGGCAAACAAGTTGAGAAAACCAACCAACCATCTTCCGTCGACTCTCGTCCCGTCCACCAGTAAACCAAAGATTTCGGCCTCTGGCAGCATCGCCACCCCGCAATGAAAAAATTAAGCATATCCTACCAGCACTGCTACGGTACTGTCTGCGTACAGCACTCAGTACGCGTCCACTACCGTGTTGAATTAGGCTTCCCGCCCGGCCCCCCCCCAACATCACATCGATCCGTGCGATTTGTTTTCCTGCGCTTTCTAGAATCTCAGAGGTCTCCAGTAACGCATAATGCTGGCACTGCATGGTACAATATTTACACTCAAGCGGGCATGGATGCCGCCTGAAAAAAATGAAAGAGTATCTACTCGACTGACAATATTTGCACTTACTGTGCCATATGTGCGGGAGCCTGATTTTGCTTGGCGGGGGAGCTAGTGACACGTCCAAGCATTGGTTGGGAGACGCGTTGGCAGTAAGTCATTGCTGGGTATGCACTGTTCTGCTTTTGGATGTGGATGTGGATGCGGTTGGGGGCAGCAGGTTTCATCGGGGAGTCAACGTCAACAAGGTGCCACGATATGATATGATGGTGGGGATGAGGGCGACGGGGATAGGTCTTTGGCAGGCCTTGCTTAAGGGAGGAGCAGTAAATGCACTACGGTAGGTAATTAGATAATTATTATAGGTATGATAGCTTAACCTCCCAATTCCGACAGCACTGCAGACTCAGAAAAATCTGTATTATACATGATGTTGATAACGATAAAAAAGAGAGCGCAGCCTTAATTTTTTTAAAAAAAGCCAGAGCAAAAAGCAAAAAAAAAGTGCAGAAAAGCAATCGGTTCGGTTCATAACGGATTGGTCACCGTGATATGAAATGCAGCTTCCCGAAGAATATATTACATTCGGGCGAATGATTTCCTCTGATTTTCGGGACTTTTGGCCGTATGCCAACCGGTCGAGCCTCCGTATGGTGCTTTTTTGTTCATTCGTTCGGCGGAGAAGCAAGTTTTGGGGGAAAAGGGCCGCTGGGGAGTGCAGAACACTTGCGGTGGAGGGGCACTACTATTCCTTGGTGGAAATCTCCATCCCTGCGGCTGTCACGGGGCCGGAGCGGGGTATGAGCTTTACTAGTACTGTGCTCTGTGAGGGAAAGAAAAAAGGAAATTTTTGTAGGGGTTTGCGTGGTGGAGGTACCGTGCACGATTTCGATGTTATAGAGGTACCCTTATATAGGTGTCGAATTTTACGGTATCACTCCAAGTCACGCTGGTCCAACATACCAAATTCACCTTTCTGGGGAGATGGGGGTAAAATTAAAAGTAAAAACACCTGGGGGGGGGGGGGGGGGTTGAGCCACGAGGCAATTCACTTGCAAGTTAGGAGGAGTTTGTATGCTATCATACCGTCATACTAGCCGTGGATCACTCGATTCAACATGCATATCACTTGGATGGGGCCGGGGCCGGGGGAGGGGGTCGATTTGGCAGACGTCAAAGCCTCTACAAGGCTAACTTGTAATAGCAAGCTCGAGGACCCTTCAAGCTTGACTACTCTAGCTAGCAAGCAACATTCCACTCTTTCTAACTGCACTTCCCCTTTTGTTCGCCAGTCCATCGAGATTTACTTCGCCCCGTCTCTTTTTTTTTGCGGGCTGTCAACCGGTTGGACGCTTTGACTCAGTCTTGAGTTTGGGTATTAAAGTAAGGGTAAAGCGGGGGTTTGTCGGACGAGAGCAGGATAGATTGTGGGGCATGGTATGGATTCTACGGCACTGTCAGAAAATTGTTGTATGATAGATGGGTTGCGAATGGGAGATGGAGAACAGATTGGAATAGGAGGAATTGTTTGCTCTGGATGACGGTTGGCCTAAAAAATGGTCGAAGGATGGTTCATTATCATTGCCTTCCCTATCTTGCTGCCAGATTGTGCAGTATCATACTGTATCCTGCCACTGGAAAAGGGATTCCGGGGGGTTTGTACCACATGAGTATTTCCAATTGTGGATTCGTAGCTTCCCGTAGTGCTAGAGTATTTAACTGCACAAGGCAGATGCGAGCACGGGTGTCCTTAATCTTCCCTGCACTCCAGTTGGCGATAGCCGCCGCCCCTCAACTAATTGTAACCAATCAGATAATAATGTCCCCACCTTTGCTGTGGGCCTGAATAAGAACCAGCTCTCCTCGGCAGAGCCTCTCTACCATAAAAGAAGCACCACCACCCCAGCCTTTCCCTTTCCTCTTCATCTCCAACCCAACCCAACTCAATAAACAGTCTTACTCACCTCCTTCACTTACCCTTTAGTCGCTCCTTTATTCCCCTCCGCTACATCTACCCTCCTCTTCTACACTATCCTAAACTTCAACCCGTTTCCCTTCCCAACCTGGAAATTAGCCAATGATTCAATCGGGGTACCATCGACCACATACCCGTTTCAAAATGGCCACTCGGATGGGCCTCGGAGTCTCATCCGCCCACGGAGCAATGAGCCCCAAGTATGTATCCAGCTTTTCAGCTTTTCCCCTCCTGGAAACCCCCCAATTCACCGGCAGTTTGCATGGAGACCTGCTTTCTTTTATACACTCGTCTTAAGGGATTCGATACTAATACGTGACAATCAGTTTTCCCAGCGAGCCCTGTCCTGTCAACGCGGAGACCACTGTCATTGGAAATGACTCACAGTGCCTGCTTTCTCCCTCACAAGTCCAGAAATCACTACATGTCATCTCCCATTTTACCTCAGGCTCCTCTGTGTGTACACGCCTCCCTATGTGCGTGAAGCTTTACTAACGGGCGTTTAGGAGACTCACATCACTTCCTCTCAGTTGATGGATCTTCCTTTTGCTAGGCAGCTGATCCACAATCTCTCCATTTCTTCGAGGCTCCACGCAGCGAGCTACTCGACCACATGTCCTTCAAAGTGCGCTCAATGTCAATGGTCTCCAAACGAGGCGATATCTTTGCACAATCAATCCCACAGGGTCGACGGGGCCTGCTTCGGCAACTTTGTCCTGTTCCCGGCTGGTGTCGTGTCGTGCGATGATATTTCTTCAGGGGATTGTTCAAGTTGCAAGTGTGCCGTCGGGGATTCTAGTTTGAATAGGGGGATTGGGGCGCGGTCGTCGGTCGCTGAAGGGCCATCCAAGGGGTGGGGTTCTGCAGTTGGGTCAATAACGGGCGGATCGGAGGATGCAAATCGGTTCACGTCATACATGCTTGTTTTCTGGCTTCTACCACTCGCGGTGTCCACTTTTCTCGTGGCGGCGTTGGGGATTCCACGCGGTGCTTGCGCCGGTGCTCTCCTCAACTCCACGAAAGAATTTGTCGTTCCAAAATCACCTAGGCTGAGAACTCCTCGTCAAATAAACGGAGCAGCCTCCTCTGAACCAGGCGGTTTGGGCGATACACTGCAAACCCGAAGGAAGCATGCTGGTTATTACCGCTGTTTCCCTCAGCTTTCCAACCCCCCTATACTTTGGAACAGCTACATCGATCTTGCCTCGCTACACTATTAACCACCTCGCTACACTATTAAGTATGTTTTTCCTGTAATCCCACTGACGTTGTGTATCGGTTGTGAGTCTAACGGTTAAGGCAGAAACCATCTACGAGCTAATTGCTCTGAAACATTTTGTTATACTTATAACAGCCACCGCGTTTTTTTTCTTCGTTCTCCCTTCCGTCAAGAAGCCTCTCCTTGCCCGCTCCTGTGGGCTCACTGCGCCTATCAATTTCTACCTCCTGGGCCCCGCCCATTATCATCATGTCCGATTACAACCAACAAACCCACACTCCCCCTGAGGAGTATCTCCCTCCGGGATACGATCAAACCCATTGGGAGGATGCGACGTACGGGATGCTGATCCCTGGTTACGAAGACCCCGGCCTCGAATATACCACAGACATGTCTGCAGATCTCCAAACCATTTTCATGGGGGACCTTTTCACACCCCATCTTTCCCCGCTGGATACACAGCATTCGTCGCCGCTGACGCTTTGCGAGGAGCCCCTGTGGCCGCCCGCGGGCGGATTTGAGAACGGTTCCCAAGCACACTATTTCTCATTTGAACCCTCCCTAACCCCATCTCCGGTGGATACACCAACAACCTTCTCAACACTCTCCCCCGGTGGACAAATCCCACAAACCCCCTCATCTGTGGACACACACTCTCCCCATTCCACTAGTGCCCAGATCCCGCAGACCCCAAATTCTCTGGAGCCAAGCTCCCCACCACCTCCCGCCCCCGAGCCCATCCAAAATCCGGATCGTACATGGGCATGTCCCCAGTCCGGATGCACTCACCCCGGCCACAAGCGGCGGTGCGACGCCCGGAAGCACCACAAGTCCCATACGAAGCCGTATGCTTGCCGGGTCAGGGGCTGCCCCTACCGGTCGTCCAACGCCAAAGACCGCGAGCGACATTATGACACTCGCCATGCGACCACGAGGCACCCCGCGTGTCCCGCGCCAGGGTGTGGGGTTCTTAAGAGCCGCGTCGATAATATGCGGGATCATATCCGTAGGAAGCACCCGGAGATGGACCACAAGGGCCCGGAGATATCGGCCCTCTATCCGCGCCGCGGCAGGAGCTAGTCACTCCCTCTGAAACCTTTTCGGCTGATACGTCAGCAATTTCTCATGCCCAATATTGGCATCTTTGTCCGAATGGATAGTCTCTTACACGTGATTTATAGGTATCCTTCGTTTACGGGGGAGCCGGCTATTTGTGATTGGTGAATCTTGTTCATCCTTTATGGAATAGCCGACTTCCCCGCATTCTACGGATTCCTCCGAGCCTCGTGGTAGAGGCTGTTTCTTCCAGTGCTGATCGGGTGGGAAGGCTAGATCAGCTGGGGGTAATTCGAGGGTGGAAAGCCCGGCATCTGCCAGACCTTTCACTCTGTTTCCTTTGATTGGGTTATTACGCTTTGCATTTTTTTGTTTTTTTGTTTTTGATTTCATGGAACTTTTTGTTTGCTTTATTGTTTTGCTGGCTGTAACGGAGGTCTCACATGGACCGGAGGTGGAAAAAGGGATGACGGTTTGCTTTTGATTTTGATTTTCAGAAAATGGCGGAGAAAATAGGGCCTCTTGTGCGAACGATTGGCGGTTCAGAAAAAAATTTATGTACTCGCATGTTTAGTTTTTGGAATTGAGGAAAATTGTTTCCCATCTTTGAGTCTCCGCTGCTAAGCTACCGAGTGATATTTCGTGAAAGAACAGTCGGGGCCTTTTGTTCTGGCTTGTATTAGGCGTGGGAAAAGCCCTTCTACTTTTATCTACACAACTCGCAGCCTGTCGTACTCGGCGTGTTGCGCCGAAGATGTGATGATCTTACTGCACCGCCTAGGAAGGGAAGAAAAACATATGATAAGAGAAGGGGAAGAAAGGTTCAATGTGAAAAAACTCCCGCTTATATCCCTAGCGCGTAAGGATTTGGGTTTAATATCGAACCCGATTTCCACCACCGGTGGCTAGTGTAAATTTGGGGTGCCCCCCCTTAGAATAGTATTATCCTTCATAAGTTTGATACATATGAAAGCAGTTTCGCTTATCATTTAAACCAAGGGCATGATCGCAGGTATGGCATTTCCGAATTGTTTGGGGAGCTTGAGTGGCGCCGGGAGTAGACTAACAGGAGACCCCCCTTAGGCACGCTGCCACTAGCAAAAGACAACGCCTTTTCCGGCCTAACTGCTGTATAAGACTCGCCGCCCTACCGTGTACCCCGATGATTACCCAAGGCTCCGCCCATCCTATACTATCCAGGCTTACCATGATAGGATTGCCTGCACCGATGGGCTTTTGAAAATTCAATTGCTAGTGTCGGCTGCCGTTCGAAAGCCCCTACGGGGGAGAGAGCTCGGTTCTGCGCCTTTCTTCTTACGAACCCGGGTACCGTAGCGCATGTACTACACTCTCGTGGTGAAGTTGTTAATTGAATTATTGACTCCCTTTTTTTTCCCCACTTTCCACCCCAGTGGGGTAACTTGGATTCTGGTGTTCGTGTTTATCCCAGCTATGGTGGTCTTGGGAAACGTTCGAAGTTGGTGCTTGGGAAATGGCAGTTTGCCCGTTGGAAAGGAAAGGGAGAAGGGGGTGACGTGGAGTATGTACTTGTAAATGAGGGAGGGGTAGGAGGTTGCTTCTTCTTTTTTTCTTTTTCTTTTCATACTTGGAAAGACCTCCGGGGATAGGGAAGTGAACTTGGGGGGTTTCATTCTCGGAGGTGTTGTGGGGGGATGTCTTGGAATCCGCCTTGGGCCTCGGCCAGGACGTGTTGAAATAGTACTTTTGGATAGTATGTACTTTCTACGTCTTTGAGTAAGGACAAAGATGGTTAGTATCTTTTAGTCTAGGTTTAGAGCTGTCCGAGTTTGAGTTGTGTTATTTACCTTTTCTCCCATGTCGCTGCTCGATCAATGGATGATATGCAGTCCGGTTCTCATCTATCTTCTCCTGTCTTCCTTATTGTTTTTTTTCTCTTCATTAAATTTGATCCCTTTTCCGCTGCCAGTATATGTCGCTGTTTCACTGCATGAATAGTGGATCTTTCCGGCCTTCTCAGATATGATAAGATAAAGTGCTCCCCCAGGTCTCCGGTATACAGTCAGTCCATTCCAAAACAACTTACTTCCCACTTCCCGAGTGAGAAATAATGACCTAAAGAGCGTAACCTGAACACAAGTGTCATTAACAAAGCCAAAATCCTCGGATAAAAACTGCCATACTATGGCACCAATGTTAGACGGGGGGTGGGGGGGGGAGGGGGAGAAGGGCCAACAGCACGGAAACCTGCATCGTGGATCGTAGCGTGCCGAGTGACTGACTCGGCACCTCAACTTCATCATCTCCTGCTCTCCATTCCACCCAACAACTCGGCTCCACTAGCGAAGCGACAAACAAATAAAGGGAAAGAAAGAAGAAGAAAAAAGATCGAAATCGAAATATCCTCACCACCACCACGGACACTAGATTAAACACACCATGCCAACACCGGAAACCCCCCTCACCCGCCATCGCGCATTTTACACGGGAGCCATAACCCTCCACCTCATCTTTATGATACTCTGCTATCTCCTAGCGCTAGAAACAGGCATCTCCGGATCGGCCTGCAGGTTCCTCCCCCCCCCATTCCCCCGTTCCTCCCCCTCCACTAACAAAAAAAACCCTCCCAGCATAAACGCAGTTCCCACAGCCATAACACTCGCATTACTCGCAGCAATTGCCTACGCCGTGCACGACAGACGGGGGATATTCCGGGGCTCGCTGGAGAAGTATGGTGTTGCCATCACTGTACTGTGGTATGCGATGATGGCGGTTAATGCGATATTGCTGGGACGGGACGGTGGGCTTTGCATTGCGATGGCCGTTGGGAATACGTATGTTTGGCTCTTTCGAAAGTTTTGAAGGGTTGGGTGGGAAGTTGGGGCTGATGAGGAGGAGGTTGGTGGTGTAGGATGTTCGGCACAGTTTACGCTTCTTATGGGTTTATGCTGCCGTCGTGGAGGGAGGGGCTTTGGTGGGAGGGGGGGTATTTGAGCGGGGAGGGGGGGGTGAGGGTTGATGGATGAATTCTTGTGAGTTTTTTTTTGAGAGAGTGTGTGCATATTCTGGGGGCTATTGGGGTCTTGTGAGGGGCTTACTAATTTTGGATGGATAGGAGTGGTTTTCTGGAGTGGTTAGTTTGTGGGGGGAACGAATTAGCTTTGTTTGCTTTTTTCTATTTGATAGATTCCGAAGTCCCAGTCTTTGGCGGCACAATGGGGGGGGGGGCTGTGCCAAGCGAGCAAACTTGGGGAATTTGTCAATTACTCCTAGCAATTGTATCGACACCAATCAATGCTTTGCCATGCCCTTCTCCGGGCTTCCTGGGGTGGGGGTTTTATTTATAGGGAAGAGATACCGTAGTGTGTGATATTGGAAGCATACGAACAAAAAAAGGAAAGAAAAAGAGGCTATTGGCGACTGCACAGGGTGTAATGGAACCACTTGGCTTTAAGATTTAATAGGTTAAACGGGGTAGCACCAGGCAGCACCCAAGCCCACCTACCGGGTCCAAGTTGGAACTCTTACTGTGCTGAACACCGAAGAGCAGCCAATGTTGCAACGAAGGGGGGGGGGAGGGTTGGATCGAGGGACTAGGAACATGCTTTTTCGAACCGAGGGGCTATAAGATAGAACCCTTCTAACAAAATGGTAAACAATGAGGTGTGAAGAAACAAATAAAATAATAGGAAACGGAAGCAAAATACAGCAGAAGAAGCAAATAAACTAGCACTGGTGCTCCTCTTTTGCTGCTTCTGAGGAACAAACACCCATTCAGCAGGGGTTGAAGGTGGCTATTTTTGCTTACAAAGACATTAAAGAACCCCCCCCCCCTTCTAATCCCCCGGGTTCGATTACGGAAGGCCTTCTTTGCAACACTGAATCTGAGCAACCCTCTTGTTCCCCCGGGCCTTGGTTTGCATGCGGGGCGATTTCGCGATGTGGAATCACACCTTTAAACCTTAAATTTAGTTCTTTCCGGAATCGTGATTAGAAATTGTCTCTTGCCAAACACCCACCGGTTCATTTTTCTTTTCCCTTTCAGCATGCCAGAAGTGTTGGGTTAGTTCTTTCCCCTCGAGTGGATTAGTCTGGTGCCATCCACAGAGCCCGGAATTGACCAAATTTTGGGCAACCGAACCCTAAATCAAGTTCCTATTTTTCAAATCATGAGAAGGCCTTCAGAGATATGGGACGTGTCCATCTAGCACACCGGTAGGTTCACGGAGGCTAGGAGGGGGGGGGGCGTTACAAATGGTGCTGCAGCGTTGGTTGCATAAACGTATTAGTGATCCGGTACGGGGCTTTTTCCAGAAGATCGTGAATAATATGGACCTCGGTGGAAACTCGTGTTATCCCGTCTTGGTGAGACCCGCACTATCCGGGCCTTCCTGTTTTGTGTGTGCAGATCTCGACCTATGATACCGGTACTTTTGGATTACTCGAGTACCTGTACAGTGAGTACTCGAGTATACTATTCTACTGGCACAAAAGCCTCCGCGAGCGAGCGGGGACATGATTTGTCTTGATGCGAGAAGCGTGGTTGGTTTCATGAATTTCACCTCTCATGAGTGAGTGAGTGCTGTGCTTGTAGCCCTGTAAGCCTGGTATTCGTGTACTCCTTCATGCACCTCCATGCACTTCTGGGTAAGCTTGGGTCTATCCCACTGACGTCGCGACATTTTGAGCACTGGTATTGTACTGCACAGCGGCTGAACCGAGACTTCTTCATCTGTGATTCCGAAAGTGATTAATAGCTGCAGTAAGGTCAGCAATGCCAATCTTTCTCCAGTGCCGTGTCTACTGTGTAACGCTGGGCCCACAGTATCATACTAATCCGGCCAAGCTTCCTGCTGGCATTATGTGGGGAGTTAGATATGGAATCCTGCACCTTACATAATCTTAGGAGCACCCCTGACACGCTTAGACTTCTTGCCTGGGACTAGGATAGTACATAAACCCTTGCCAATCCCTCCGCTTCCGCAAATAGCAAACCTCTTTGTCCACGACAATTCCTCTAGCAAACTCCCCCATCTTTCAACCGCTGACGAACGAACGAACGAACGACACTCACAATGACCCTAAGAGTTGCCATTATCGGGGCTGGAATCTCCGGCCTCGTATCCGTAAAGCAGTGCCTGGAGGCAGGAGTCGAACCCGTGTGCTTCGAAGCCCAGGGACATTTCGGCGGTATGCTTCCCCTCCTATTGTACTCTACCCCCCCCCCCCTTACGTCGCAAGGTTGATTTGAGAATGAATGGATAGGACAGTGGCACTACACAGACCCCGACCCACGAACCGGTGAGGCCGCCTCTTCAATGTACCGCAGCGTCGTGATCAATACCTGCCGGGAGACAATGATGATGAGCGACTTTCCTATGGATCCGAAGCTGTATGCTATGTTTCCCGTATATCTCCCCCACCCCTCGCATGCGCTCAATTATCACTCGCTAAACGGGCGGCGAAAATAGCACAATTCAAAGGTGCAACAGTACTTCGAATCCTATGTAGAGTTTTTTGGGCTGCGACCTTACATCCGCTTGAATCACCGTGTTCAGAGGGTCCGACCAGTGGAGGGTGGGAAGTGGACTGTCGAAGTAGAGAGTGGTGGGCAGATAACGATAGATACGTACGATGCGATTTTCGTGTGCACAGGTCACCATTCCACGCCTAACGTGCCGGATTGGGAGGACGCAGATAAATTTGAAGGGGAGTTGATGCATAGTCATTATTACCGGGACACCGATAGGTTTCGGGGGAAGGATGTTGCGGTTGTCGGGATTGGGAATTCTGGTAGGCTGTTGACCCTCTACTGGGGATGTAGTCGGCTGAACAGAGGCATGGGGTGACGATAGGAGCCGATATAAGCTCGGAAATGAGCACTTGCGCTAAATCTACACACCTAATCACCCGCTCCGGAACCTGGGTATGGCCGCGCTACATGCTCGGAGAGCCGTACGAGAACCTTGGGAGTAAGGCCCTCATACCTATCCTCCCTCCTTCTGGGGCACGCATTGATCATACCTACTAGGCCGCTTTATGCTCTACTGGATACCTCGCCTCATGGCAATCGCTCTAATGAAATTGGTTTTAAACTGCACGGTTGGCCCTATCCCGAAAGAACTGAAACCGGAACACGACCTACTGGCCGCACACCCCACTATCCGCACAGACCTACTTGAGCGGCTCAGGACAGGAACGATGACCCCACATCGAGGGTCTATAAAAAGGTTTACCAAGAAGGGAGTTGAGCTTACAAATGGGGAGATGGTGGAGCCGTTGGACGTGGTTGTTGCTGCAACGGGATATACTGTATGTTTACCCCCACTAATCTCCCACCCAAGGAGCCCCGGCGTGGAGAATGCAGTTAATAACGCCAACAGTTGAGCTTCCCCTTCCTCCCAGCCGGAATTGTACATCCTGATGAGGAAGCTGGAAAAGAAAACTGGGCGAATCTCTACAAGTTAATGGTCCCACCAGGACATCCAGGACTCTTTTTTATTGGACTATGTCAAGCGCTGTTTGCCCCCCACCCCACCTTACTCTACCAAACTAACAGCGCTCTAGGGGCGCTCTCATGCCTGTCGCAGAGATGCAGGCGAGATGGGCCACCTCTGTCCTCAAAAACGAGATCCCTCTCCCATCACCCGAACGGATGCACGATAGCATAGCAGCCTACCAGAACGATCTCAAAAAGACGTTTGTCAAGTCCCCGCGCCACACCCTCGAGGTCGAGTTCTTCCCGTACATGGACATGCTTGCTCGGGACCTGGATGCGCAAGTTACGTTCGGTCGGTTCCTGTCCACGTTTGGGATTTGGCAGGGCGTGAAGACCGCTCGGAGCGCCTATTTTGGGCCCCCAAGCGCAGTTCAGTACAGGTTATTTGGGAAGGGGAGCAAGGCGGAGCTTGCTAAGCTCGTTGTGCGGAGGTTGGGGGTGAAGGGGAAGGGGGATCAGGAGATGAGTGCGGAAGAGGTGGCCGCGGTGGAGAAGTATAGGGTTGGTAATTAAGTGGGGGAGGGAAGTCCAATATTCTCGTGGGTGCTGAAGGAGGCTTCTGGAACGTGTGGTGGGGTGGGAGGGGCGCGGATTGTGGTCACTGGTGTTGGTGTGGGGAGACGGGGGGTTATGCAAAAAAACTAAACGCACGCACTATGGGCTTTGCTTGGTACTGTACCTGTATTGATACAAGTGGAAGGTTTAGAGGTGCTATAACCCAAGGATTTACTAAAATATCTTACAAAAAATAAAAACTATAGGAGAGGATGGACCTAGCGTCGGCTAGTTCGAGTTACAGACTACCCTCAGTTCCGTAAACGTCTAAAAGCACCCTAAACCCCGCCTAGCTACTGCCATAGTATAGTGCTTGAACTGGTGACTTGAACACATCAGTGGGCCACTGGTAAAAATTTCACGAATAAATATTACCTCCGTACCCATAGTGAGGAGAATTATCATGCGTTGGAAAAGTTAGGGGACAAATGCCAAAACCCACCAAAAGTGCCACTTTTCAGCACACCAGAACAGACTCATCTCACTTGATTAGAGCTTGTAATTTTACCAACACTATAGCTTGTATCTAGAGTATGATACCTTGTAAAAGAATTGGCATGTTTTTTTCTGAACCTTTTGGGCTCAGTATATTGAATTTGAGATGGTACCCTGTTTTGTTTTTTTTAATTTCGGAGAATTGTATGCAGTGCTATTAGGCATTCTAGTATTGGGACATGGAACTTTTCTAACGGCACTGCACTGTACGAGTAAATTCGGGTGACAAAAACTCGAGCCGATGGCCATTTTACACAAAAAAAAACGAGCACTCTTTTACCAACAAACCAACCATTTAATCCCCCCCCAACGAATCCGAGGGGTTTCACTTTAGGCACCAAATCAAGCTGGGGAACAGGTAGAGATGTAGTTTTCAAGAAAGGAAAATTGGATAGAGGGTTTATTATGGGATGGAGAAACCAGTGAGAACCTATAATAACAAGTATCATAGGACAAAAGGTGGTTGTCAGTATCTTTTGTACCAGTATGATACTAGGACAAAAGGGTTCGTCCGATGCCCTTTTTACACCAAAAATGGACATTTTTAAACAAACAATTCTCAACACTGCTTATATAAAAACACTTTGAAATCTTTCTATCAGCTAGGGAATCACTACCTATTGAAACCTCTTCAAGTATGATATGATAGAAGTGTAAGGAATCAAAGCTGTTTTAGTTGTTCATGATTGCGTCAACAAGCGTGAAAGTGACATAAAATTTTTGTATGAGGCTCCATACAAAAAGGTACAGTCGTGTAACAAAAGTCTTGGCACCCTGGTAAAATTTTATTATTCAACTTGCTTCACCTCGACCACTCCACATACCTCAGCGCTCAAAGCAGAAATGCGATCATGAGAAACAGAACCTTGTAATTTATATTCTTCATTAATTCAGCCTGAGGGAGGACATACAAAGTGGTAAACTTGGAGGCATTCTTGTCCCATCACTCAGTCGGGGGGTGCCAGGACTTTTGTTACACGACTGGTACATGGCAACCAATGCCAGATACTTAAACAACCAAGTTCTCCATCACTTGATAATATTTAAGGATTCTGTAACCTTCTTCATGTTATCTACGGGGTTTGCTAATGCAAGGACAAGTTTTCGCTGATTCTCATAGGCATTATTGCGTAATGAGAGAGGGGGTGGTGAAGATGGGCACTTTTGGTGTAAAAAGGGCATCGGACGAACCCTTTTGTCCTAGTATACTGTACTGTACCATCTTGGCGACGAAAAGGAAACCGATCTCTCCCACGCTTTCGCTTTGCACCGAAAATGGCTGACTTTGGACATTCACAACCCATTCCAAAGCTGGATAGATTTAATGAAACCGAGGTATAGTGGAGGCAGTTGTGTTGAGACTTTCTATATAGGTAAAAATTATGAGAATTTTCCCATTCTCTCCCACAGGGGTTTGAGGGCTTAGGAGATTGTCATTGGAGGTGCTTGCAATGTTCCTTTGTATGGGACTCATATGATACAAAATTTAAGATACCTTTTGGCCGCCATTGTGGTTTCTGGTATTGCACTATGGGTATTATTAACTAATAGAGCTTTGTCACATATGAAATGATAAGATTATATAGATGGGTCCAAAGACTCTGGGGAATTTTGATATTTTTTTTGCAAAGCAACTAGGTTAGGTGTGATTTTATGAGGTGAAAAGGCCCCATTTTTAGTGTAAAACGGGGGGGAGGGGGGGTCGGTTTCTTTTATCGCGAGGCTCGTACGGTATCATACTAGTATTGCAGCCCCCATACAAAATCTCCAATCCTACTGCACTACCGTATTGCACAAAAAATGATCATGAGTTATCAATTTATAGGTTTGACATCTCCGTGATAGAAATATCTACCTGGGTAGTTTTGAGCTATGAGTTTCTGAAGATGGCTGTTTTTGGCGTAAATAGACAATGACCTGGTTTTTTTTCTCACCCGACTTTATGATATAGTACACGCGAATATATTTCCCCTCACGACCTTCCAAACCCTTCCATAATTAATTACTCCACTTTCGACGGATACCTTAAAAATAAATAAATAATCAATCTATTACCGAATCCCACCTCATCACAACATTTCATTCATAAGTTCTGGCAGCCACGCAACATTACACACACACACACATATATAAACATACACATACAGATACAAATACGACAGGACCCCGGACGCAACCGAAAAACCCCGGACGCAACCAAAAAAACCCGGGTTAAATTAGATTATCCCCATGCCTCCTGGACATCTCCGTGATCTCCATCTCGCCCACGGGCATGGCCACCTCCCTCTCGGCGGGGTGAGGTTCGATGGGGCGCGCGGGCTTCTCGTCCTCCGCCACCTCCGCTGCGTCCCCGATGCCAATCACCATGCGCTGCTCGTGCGGCATGAAGGCCGCCACGTCGATATCCACGCTGATGTGGCTCCCCGTGCTGGGACCACCGCCGCCGCCGGTCGCACCGGGGTCACCGACGAGCGACGAGGTCCCTTCTTCGCTATCGGTGGAGCGCCCGATGCAGCAGCAGCACTTCCTCACGGACTTTAGGATCGCTAGGATTAGGATAAAAGCCGTTAGGCCGCTGAAAAATTATCAAATTTTTTATTTTATCACTCGTTAGCTCGATTGCTTCTAGCTTCGCTCGCTGGGGGGTGCTTTAGCTTAAGAGGGAGGGAGGGGAGGGGGTGGTCATACACGACGCAAGCCAAAGAGCCTTTCCCACTCTGTCCTATAACGCAATTCTTCTCGGCCACATTCGATTTCAGGTCTTCTGGTACTTGAAGGAAGTAGCACCAAAAGTGACTTCCCGGCACGCGGAATACCAGTATGAACCCCGCGGTGTACGTTGCCAGGACGATGCCATCCGTGATCACGAGCACTGGGTAGACGATTTTCTCGGTAATAGTGATGAAGTATATCGTCGTTGCTAGGATGTTGACGAAGCATAAAACACTCTGCGATTTGTGCGATTTATCTCGGTCAGTAACTTGATGGCAGACAGACGGCGTAGGAAAGAAGAAGAAGAAAAATCAAATTTGAAAGCTCAAGTAGAGATATCTGAAAGCTAAAATAGAGATGGATGAATGGAAGGAAGGAAAGAATGGATGGGGAGTTAGGCGCGCTTACCGTAATGACGATAAAAATGTACTGGTACGGAATGTGCGAATTCCTCCACTCAGAGGGCAGGCAGTCGGAGGGATATAATGCGCAGTAATGGTTATTATGGTGCCAAATCAGATAGCAATATATAAACCCCGTGATAGCCGACGCAACAAGTTGTAGGAATCGCAGGACGAAGAAGACGCTGAGGATGGTCTTTCGCAGACGTGCCATTTTTTTGCTTGCTAGCTTTCCCTTCCTTTCCTTCTTCCTTTCCTTTCCTTGCCTGGGAGAGCTGAGCGGAGCGGAGTAAGACGCAAAGCAAGACCAGGTTTTGCGAAGGAGGGTGTGAGGGGAAATGGGAGAGTAGAAGTATCTTAGCTGTGCTATTCACCTTCAACTCTGGGCTGATGTGGGGCTACATCCTGAGTGGTTGGTTTATTTTTGGTCGAATGCTCGAATTTGACTGAGGTGTCCATGTAGAGTAGAAAATGGTGTGGTTCGCTTTGTTTTTCTCTTTGTTTTTTGTTTTTTTTGTTTTTCTTTTTTCTTTTTTCTCACTCTTCTTCTTGACATTGCATCGCCCGGAACGTGGCGGACTGGATGGATGGTCGACTTTGCTGGTACGCTACTGGTACTTGAGTCCTGGTTATCTCTACCGTTGCAAGGATCGTGAGGTTTAAAGTTGCTTTGCTGAGCTTCCCAATGCGAATAATTGGTAGCGCGGTTCGTGGTTGATATTTGTGGCGCTAGCCTGAATTTGGTAGCGATCCAGTGGTAAGTTAGTAGACGTGCTTAGGGGTACATTGAGACTTTGCGAAACGGGCAAATCTAGTTTTGTAGTGGCCGTTCCTGTGCCCATGCTTTAAGTAAGTGCTAGCACGAACATTGAGTCTCACCGCGCCGGTTGAGCGCGGAGATTCGTGGTTCGGGAGCCGCGAACTGGAAAGATGACCCGCAGTGCTAGTGGTAGCTTTTGAGGTGGTTTCCAAGATGGCTTGGTGGTTCATAGGTAATAGTTGATAGTGTCAAGCTTGGCACAAGAAAGACGCAGTCGCTAGTGTTGAAACTTTTTCTCAAGTTAATATCATCCTGTGCTCTGGAACTCCAATTAACAATCAACAATCCCACCTTTCTCTCTCCAGCATTAGCCCCTTGTCTATGGACCTTGTCAAGCTAGCAGCGGAATTACATCGTGAACCAAGAAGCCGTCTGTATACAGTACGGCGCTACCATGAACCCCTCTGAATCGTAACGTACTGTACTGTACACTACATCTCAGATCAAAACAGGCGCGGTGAGATCCCCAATCATTTATGGTATCCGTGGAAGGGCAAGAAATTACACTTCCCTCAGAGGTCATAAGCTTGATCTTCAGCGATAGATGCAGATACAGGAAACTCACAAAGATCCCAGCAAGGAAGTTACCGGGGGCGTAAAGTACTGTAGGCCCCGGCTAAAATGCGAATCATATAAATTTATTACTGGTTGATAGCACCAAAAAGCACAAGGATGCCTCAACCCCGGTAGCACTTTATGCAGGCCACGAAAGAACTAGTGTATGCCAATCGTTATATGAGCTATCACTCTCATGTATGGCGCGTGTTGGTGGTCAGGTGACTTTTTCGCGCTATCATTGGTACCGTACTAGCTCTTATCAGCTACGCGGATGCGATCGGAGTTCAATGGAGCAGGATTTGTATACCATTGCGGCATGCTCTTGTCTCAAAAGCTCAAAAAATGGTCATAAAATACATACTGGTATGCCCCTCAAATTCATAACGAGCGCCGTCAAGGACTTCGGAATGTCAGTACTGAGTTTCAGCTTGCCAATATTCTTCGGCAGATCTTGCAAACACCACCGAGGCCTGGGCCTCATCCTCAACTAGCATATCTCGCAATCCTCATCCAACGAAGCGAATACGAATGCAGGCGCTGCCCTTTGAAAAGCGCACTCGAAATGCCTCTGTGCCACGTTTTTAACGGGGCTCATCTGCGGGGGATTCATTAATGCCCCATAATTGGAACGGGCAATGGCCTGAAGGTCCTTCCATGCTGGTGTCATTCCGGCAGAGGGTTTTTTGTGGTCAGCTATAGTACACTATATTATCGCTGTCACTGTTCCGAGGAATCTGTTTCCCTGGGCTGTGGACGGGGCATCATTGCCTTTCGGCAGTCGAAGCCAAAGGATGGCTATTGATAGACCTTGGTTCGCGAAACTCGGCTTTATGCTCGTAGGAAACCGAGAGGACGGATGTGAACAAAAAGTGGCAGAGGCTTACGGCTGCACACCCTGCTCCGCAGCAGGCGGAACTTGCCCCATGTTATAATAACAGGGCGTAGGGAGCCCACCTATTCCCATAGAGAAACGAATGATGATTGCTAAAGACGGAGGGTTGAAGACGCAATAATGCCTAAAAGGCATTTTTTGGAAATGCTGTTTTCATGGAGCGGGGGGGGGGGGGGGGGGGGGCAAAGCCCAATTTAAAA
>Ga0307517_10005304_pt1 | contig 19477 bp, 24 predicted proteins | sample 23_EM_MG_FD_194515 | JGI IMG/M metagenome (GOLD analysis project Ga0307517, IMG submission 194515) | Populus trichocarpa ectomycorrhiza microbial communities from riparian zone in the Pacific Northwest, United States - 23_EM | ecosystem: Host-associated > Plants > Roots > Unclassified | place... | reverse complement strand
GTAACTGGAGTATTGTATGGTAAGGTAAAGTAATGGTAAACTAGCTTTTTCCGAGTGTGCCAAGCTTACATGAAACAAGTAAGTAAGCTAAGAAATTACAACATTTTGAACTTTGAATACCCTTACTTGTACTGGTACTGAGTAAAGAAGGAGAAGCACATTTTTTCCGGCGGATGAACGCCACTATACTTGAAATTCATAAGGAGAAAAATTTTCCCCACATGTACCGTAGAGATACGCAAACAGAGACTCGAGAGGAAAAAGCAATGAGGTGAAATACTCGAGTACTATACAGGTATATCGTCTTTTTTTTTCAGCCTCCTGATAAGCACATCCACTGCAACTGGTCAAGCACCCAGAATTAAAACTGTTTGGACTTTCTGTTAGACCAATGGTTGATTTGGACTCGGGGGATGGGGGCGGGCTCTGGTTTGGCCGGTGGTCTGCCTCGTGCCGGGATGCGTAAGCTCAGGCTGGCCTTGTTTCGCGGGGCGGAAAGATTCTTGGAATGCTTATATATTTACAGTTGTGTTGAGAGAATACGGTAAGTATGTCACAGTGAAAGTATTGCAAACAAGAGCTATGGTGCTCTAGGATATTCTGTGGAATACGAAGCTAGATGCAATGTACCGTAGGTGAAAGGCGTTCTTCACTCAAATATTTGATGCTATTTTGCACTGGGATCCAAGGCCGACTTGTGACAAAATCTATTCGGAAACAACACTTTCTGGGCTACTGATGATCATTGAGCCAGCGCATGCTTGTGCAGCTCCAGAATCTTATCTCCTGGGTTGTTGAGATGGTGGATAATTTTATGCCACCCCCCTCATTGTCTTAAACAGGCTTAGACTCACACCCTGCTGTACAAGTACTGGACGGCCAAAATCCTGAGAATCTAGCTGGCATAGCGAGTAATCCAGGACAACAGGTTGGGCTTTGTCGTAAAGAAATTCAGAGCTGCGGACATGGCGAGTTGAGTTGGCGTACCTCTTGGAACGTACTGCCGTTTGGTTGCGCAACCATGGATGTGTAGTTGCTCCCGCACGGTATTTTAGTTACGAATAAATAGTGAATCAGAGCTTACTGAGATTCCTACGAGACAGCGAGGTACCCGGATTCTCGAGATCTGGGACAGCGGGGTGTGAGTGCAAGCAACCTTTTGTAAATTGTCGCAAATTCGCAAGTGTGCAATCTTCTGTCTTATGGACGGATGTGACATGCAAATTCACAACATTCCATATCGTAGCTCAAAGCTGTGGCCCAGTGACCGTGCCTGAAGGACAATCATGAAATAGAGCTTGTATTGGTGAAGTGTTGCTTAGCCATACAAGTGCCATGGGAGATGTTTCGCACACACCAAAATGGCTTACCAGCAAAATAAAAATAAAAATTGGTGACACAAAGTGGTGTGAGCCAAAGCATCTTTATTTTTATTATAAACTTTTTCCATTTCGTGGTGTGTGCGAAAAAACATCTTTCAGAATAAAGCTACGGTATACGGAGGGTTCGCGAATCTGCATGTCACATCCGTCATTGGGATGGTTGGTACTGTATTAGTAATGTAATGAGCATCTACTCGCGATGCAGATTAAATACCGGTACCGGTACTCAGACATGATGGCTCGAAAAAACGGTTGTTCCTCATCCACCCACATCTACCGGTATACTGCCAGTTTGCGACCTTGCTACCGCTTACTGCCATAACTACACTATCGAAGAAAAAAAATTCAGCATTTTTTCCCCTCACTGTTTGTGTTTTCCCCCAAAGTTATCTGGCAGAATAGATATTTTTATTTTTTTCCTAGCACCAAGTTGTGCTACTTTTCACTTGCTGATGGTTGATTGATGATAAGGACGATTGTTGACAAGGGGCTACCGTTGTCACTAGCATTTCGAGAATTTAATTCGCTTGAGTACGCACATCATCAATGAATATCGAGAGAGCAGCCGAATAACCCCCGTCCTGGACGCTGATCGGAGTGGGGCCAAAGTATTCCACCATCTCAACAACCCGGGAGATACGAGATCCCTCTTTTTTGTCTTAGAAATCCTCGCTTGTTCCTGGAGAAGTTAGATCCTCATGGAACAAGACCCATCTAACTCCTTCAAGAAAGGGAATTCGGACAATAACCCACCGCTTAGATGTCGTCAGGATTCCAGCAGATCACGGGGAATGTTAACTCGTTCAATACTGTCAACTTCATTACCGGGTTAGACGACGAGGGACGTCAAATTCTGCCGTGGTTATCGCCACTTGAACCACAGCAGCGGCACCAAGGTGTGCGGACCGACCGAGTCGAGGGCGTGGGAAGCTGGGTACTAGAGACTAGCGAGTTCAGAAAATGGCGTGACGCGGAAGATGGTTGCGTGGAGCAAGTGTTGTTCTGTTACGGGAATCCCGGGGTGGGGAAAACACATGTTAGGTAGGAGGGTCCCGGGTCTTGAGAAAGCTAATGTAGATATCGCTAACAATCTGCAAACAATAGTTCCCTAGTTATTGATAGTCTATGTGATCAGGCTGGGGGTAGAGGCCTTGCCGTCGTGGGGCTATACTGCGATTTCGTTGCCGAACAAGAACAGTCCACAACAAATATGCTCGGTGCCATGGTGAAGCAACTTGCTAGTAGAGGAGAAATCCCTCAGCATATTCGGGAGGCGTTTCGGAGGGCGAAGAAAGAGTTTGGCGGCCGAGGCCTCCTACTCTCGGATATGGTAGAAATTTTCAAAAATACTATTGCATCGCTACCGCGGTTATTTATCTGCATCGATGCTTTAGACGAGTCTGCCAAGCACCGACGAGAGCTCCTTGGGTCACTACGAGAAATCGTTCGGGTTTCCCCAAATACGCGCTTATTCCTTACTGGAAGGCCCCATATCGACAACGAAATCGTGGAATATTTCAGCAAGGCACTCCGGATACCTCTCAGTCCTGCCCACGGCGATATTGAGAGTTATCTAGAGATGAGGCTGAATAGTGACACTGATCCTCATGCAATGGACGATCAATTTCGGGCCGATATTATGAGAGTAATTCCGGAGAAGGTCTCGGAAAGGTAAGCAAGAGTATCAAATACATTCCCAATACTAATCCGAGGTATGATTCGCTAAAGGTGGTGTTCTAGCTTCCTTCTTGTTTCTCTGAACATGGATGCAATCCTAGGCGAGGTTACTCTCACTCGGAGAAAAAAGAAGCTTGATGAAATGACTAAAGGGGAGAGTTTGGGAGATGCTTATGCGGCAACCATATCACGAATCAAGTCCCTACGAGGGGGTAGGTCAAAACTCGGCATGGAGGTTCTAATGTGGGTATCGCATTCGGAGCGGCCGTTACATGTCGACGAGCTACGCCACGCCCTGGGCGTAGAAGGGTCTACCGACTTGGATATTGGGAACCTTCCTGCGGTAGAAACACTGCTGGTATGCTCGTTGGGGCTCGTCACAATCGAGAAGTCCTCCTCTACCGTCCGGCTTGTTCATTACACTTTACGGGAGTACCTCTCGAGTAATCCTGGCTTCTTCCCTAAGTCCCACTCGATGATTGCTAGAGCCTGTTTGACCTACCTCAATTTTCCGCAAGTGAGGGGTTTTTCGCCTGCTCTTCGTTCCATCCCGCCGGCCGCTCCCTTTGTTGCATATGCTTCTTGCCACTGGGGTACGCATGCTAGGCGGGAAACCACAGAAAGTGTGAAAACTCTTGCCTTGAGACTACTCGATGGATACGATAAGCACATATCTTCGAAAATACTATTGCACGGGATGCCCTTTCGGTACCAGCTTTTTGATTGGAAGGGCAGACCTAAAGGATTTACAGGGCTTCACGGCGCTGCATACTTCGGACACGTGGAGATAACTGCTGCTTTATTGCGGACGAATAAATGGGATGTGCAGGCAACGGATCTCCATGGTAACAGAGCGATCGTGTGGGCTGTTAGGGGGGGGCATGAAGAAGTGGTGAAGGTGCTGCTGGAACGAAGCGATGTTAACCCTGACGAACCGGATAAGTTGAGCCGCACATTACTCTCGCTAGCCGCTGAGAACGGGCACGGGGGGATAATAAAGATGCTGCTGAAACGGAGCGGCGTCGATCCCGACAAGGCGGATAAGTGCAGCCGAACACCGCTCTTGTGGGCTTCCAAGAATGGGCACGAAGCGGTCGTGAGCCTACTGCTAGGACGGAGCGACGTCAACCCAAACACAGCTGACACCGAATATAGCAGAACACCGATCTTGTGGGCTGCCGAGAACGGGCATGAGAGGGTCGTGAGGGCATTACTAGAACATAATGACATCGAACCCGACAGAGCCGATAAAGGGGGCCGAACTCCGCTCTCGCTGGCTGCCGAGAATGGATATGAGGGGGTCCTAAGGATGTTACTAGAACGTAGCGACGTCAATCCTGACACAGGTGATACCGAACACGGCCGAACACCACTCTGGTGGGCTGCGAAGGGTGGACATGAGGGAATGGTGAGGAGGCTACTTGGGCGGGGCGGCGTTAATCCCGACACAGCCGACACCGAATATGGCCGAACACCGCTCTGGTGGGCAGCGAGGGGTGGGCATGAGGGGGTCGCGGGGGTGTTGCTGGGGCGGAACGACGTCAACCCTGACACAGCTGATACCGAACATGGCCGAACACCACTCCTGTGGGCTGCCGAGAATGGACATGATAGGATTGTAAAAATACTGCTTGAACAGCACAATGTAGGCCCCAACAAAGCGACTAGGTGGAGCCGAACACCGCTCTGGCAGGCTGCCGGGCATGGGCATGAGGGGGTCGTGGCGATGCTGCTGGCACGGGATGACGTCAATCCCAACTCACTTGACACCATGTGTGGCCAAACCCCGCTCCGGTTGGCTGCCAAGAATGGGCACGAGAGAATCGTAAGGATGCTGCTGGAGCGTGATGATATCAACCCCGACACACCTGACACCAAATATGGCCGAACACCGCTCTTGTTGGCTGCCAAGAGTGGGCATGAGGAGATCGTGAGAATGCTGCTGGAACGGAGCGACGTCAATCCCCACACATGTGACACCACATATGGCTATACACCGCTTCGCTGGGCTGTCAAGAACGGACATCAAGGGATAGTAAGGATGCTGCTGGAGTCGATGGATTCGCCTTTCAAAAGGGCTCACCTGTTTTGGTGTCCAAGGATCGAGTCGCACACTTCCCTCCCCACCTACCAGATGCACCTTCCCAGCATGGCTACAAACCGAGCGAATCCTAGTCCCACACCCGCCATAGAGAGTTCCAGACACCTAGATTCAGAAGCTAGGGCGCATGCCAAGGATGTGGGTAGTTCGCCTGGAATCCCCCGTTGGCTCCTTGATTCCCCTAAATTGCCCGGCTACCGTTCCCATATCTTGCTGTTATATTTCTTGGCTTTTGCTTCACTAATGTTGTCTCTCTCGGTAGTCTATCTTGGCGTTCCGATCCCCCTTTCTCTCTATATATACTGCCCTTTGATCTGCATTTTGATTGCCATTTTTACTACTTTAGGTTGTTTAGCGTTTGTCGGTCGTTGACTTTGTGTTTACTGTTTACATGTATTATTGCGTTAACTTGGGCAGCATATTGTATTGTAAGAGGAATGGATAAAAGTTTGGTAGATATAGAAATGAATCCGATCACACACTCACGCTATGCGTGCGAGAGCAAGAGTGCCCCAGGAATAACTGTAGAACAGCTTATGGTCCGTGATTAATTGTATTTGATTTTTTTCTTTCTCTTTTCTCTCCAGTCCTCCCTTTTCTCCGGCATCTATTCCTGGCCGCTCAACCTGTTTACTCTGCTGTGAGGTAACCCCCCCCCCTGCCAATACCAAACACACATCTTCTCTTTTCCTCGTCCGCCTGATTTTGAACATCATTATCGACACATCTCACCCTCTGGCTAAATCCTCCCCGCCTCTTATTCAACCTTCCTCACAGACTTTGAAAGACTCCACTTCTCGAAAACCCGTACGGAAGCATTTCACTCCGTGCCCGGAGCACAAGGAAAGGGGGGACCTTAATGGTGGGAAATTGTGTTGATGACCCGCCCCGAAACCTAGCTTACTATCATACTCACGACACCCGCGGCAGTGGTAGAGCACTGTTCTCAAGAGCATCAACTAAAGCTAAAGGTGAACATACTAATGTTATATGTAGGGAGAACGCCCCCCCCCCCAGGATACCTATTTTCATAGCAAACCCAACCCCAAATATTGTTTGAGTAATTCGATATTGTATGAGACGAGTATTATGCATCCCTCGAGTGGTTGTTTTTCCCAGCTATCTTGAGTGGGCCCCCCGGATCGTATACCCCGGGAGTCCAAGTAGGTTGGGAGTAAGCCCTCCCAGCTATGCCATGGGCCCACGGCGGCAATGTCATCTATCTCGTCTGTATTATATTTCTTTTCCAAGGCCAGCCTCGGAGGATGTGGTAAGCCATAGTGGGGTTTCTCTGCGGGGCATTGACTTAAACCCGAACCACAAAATTTGCAAGTATGATGCATTCTCTTGAACTTTACTCAGCTTCACCAACCATTTCTCACTTGTGAGCGCCCTGTCATACTTGCATGATGTGAATTTTTTGTGTCTTAAAATCGCTATTCAAGATCTCGTACCAGTACGTACTCGAAGTACCGGTACTCGCCAAATGCAGAATTATCCGGGAAAGCGCCAGCCCTAGCCCTTGATTTGTTAATAGATTTTCGGGTGCTGCGTTCCTGCTACCGGAGGGTCGGTCCGTGCACAAACGGCGCCGTTTCCGGATACTTGTTGCATTTGGCGAGTACGCGAGTACCGTAAAAACTGTAATAATTGAGTCGTGTGCTATGTAGTCGCGAATTCCCTACTTGAGAAAAGGGGCGAAAAGTACCGCAAAAAAAGACGGCTCAGCCCCTCTGAGAGACATAAAAAAACAAAAAAACAAGAGACCTTACCAGAGGGGGCAACTCTGACTACATAGCACACCACTCAATTATTACAGTTTTTACGGTATGGTGGGATGCGAGCGCTGGGTGAGATGGGGGTGAACTGCATTCCTCACTCGATATCGGCTAAAGATTTTGACCCCTGGATCCAAGGCCGGCCAGGGCAAAACACATTTGTAAGCTGGCGTCGGGCGAGTGCTCAGGTGGCCGAATTAAAGCCGGACATTCTTTTATGGTAGTGATTGATTGGCCAGTACTGTAGTCAGCCCATCCAAGGCAACAGGATTAAAAATCGCATGCAATACGTGGGGAAAAAAAAAAGGCTTACGTGACCTGGCCAATATCCAGTACCAATATAACATGGTATCGTTCCCTTGAAATTATTTATTCCGTTATAAGGCATTACCCTTGAAAGGTTCTCATGAACTATTTAACACTTTTGGTGAATCGCTGCTTGAGAAAGAGTTTCCTAGGTCCTCGCAAGTGCCCGTTTCTGCTACAAGCCCTTGTCCACGATATATAGGATCTCATCACTTGGCTTGATGCTTTGGAGACGCCAGCGTATTGCCCCGGCGATCACTAATACGGGAATCGAGGGGGTCCGGCTTCAATCCGGCCGAGTCAGTACTTTCTACACTACCGATAATAATTGGACAGCTACAAGCTTGTACAACGCTAAAACCTTACAAGGCACCGCACCTCTTTCTTCGGGCATTACAGATCCTGGTTAGTTCAGAGAGAGGCCATATTCTCATTGAACAGGATACCTCTCTAACTCCCACAAAAAATCGGAATCTGGACGATAGGCCATTGCACAGATGTCAAGGTACTAGCAGATCGTCGGTAATGTGAACTCGTTCAACAATACTGTCAACTTCGTTACACAAATAGACGAGGAGGGGCGTCAAATTCTACGGTGGCTATCACCACTTGAACCACAGAAACGGCACCAAGGTGTGCGAACAGGCCGACTGGATAGTGTGGGGAACTGGATACTAGAAAGTAGCGAGTTCAGAAAATGGCGTGATGCGGAAGATGGTTGCGAGGACCGGGTGTTGTTTTGTTACGGGAATCCCGGGGTGGGGAAGACTTGTCAGGTAGGAAGGACTTTGATCTAGAGGGAGATCATGTAAATATCGCTAACAATCTGTGAATAATAGTTCTTTGATTATTGATAGTCTGTGCGACCGGAGTGGAGACAAAGACGTTGCGATCGTAGGACTATATTGCGATTTCGTTGCCGAACAGGAACAGTCCGCAACAAATATGTTGGGCGCCATGCTCAAGCAACTTGTTAGTAGAGGAGGAATACCTCAGCATATGCGGGAGGCGTTTCAGAGGGCGAAGAAAGAGTTTGGCGGCAGAGGCCTCCTACTCTCGGATATGGTAGAAATTGTGAAGAAGACTGTTGCATTCGTTCCCCGGTTATTTATATGCATCGATGCTTTAGACGAGTCCCCTTCAAAGCACCGACGAGAACTCCTTGGGTCACTACAAGAAATCGTTCGGGTTTCCCCAAATACGCGAGTATTCCTTACCGGGAGGCCCCATATCGACAACGAAGTTGTAGGGTGTTTTAGAGAGGCCCTCCGGATACCCCTCAGTCTTACCTATGGGGATATTATGAGCTATCTAGAGATGAGGCTAAACGGTGACCCTATACCTAATGCGATGGACGACGAATTGCGGGTGGATATTATGAGAATTATTCCGGAGAAGATCTCGCAAAGGTAAGCGGGAATATCAAATACATTCCCGATACAAGCCCGAGGTATGATTCGCTAAGGCTGGTGTCTAGCTTCCTTCTCGTTTCTCTGAACATGGATGCAATCCTAGGCGAGGTTACTCTCACTCGAAGAAGAAGGAAACTTAATGAAATGACCAAAGGGGATAGTCTGGGAGATGTTTATGCGGCAACATTATCACGGATCAAATCCCTGGAAGGGGGCAGGTCAAAACTCGGGATGGAAGTTCTAATGTGGGTATCTCATTCGGAGCGGCCATTACATGTCGACGAGTTATGTCACGCCCTGGGGGTAGAAGGGTCCATCGACTTGGATATTCGGAACATTCCTGCGATAGAAACACTGCTAGAATGTGCACTGGGGCTTATCACTGTCGAGAAGTCCTCTTCTACCGTCCGGCTTGTCCACTACACTCTACAAGAGTACCTCTCCCATAACCCCAACTTCTTCCTTCGGCCGCACGCAAAGATTGCAGAGGTTTGCTTAACATACCTCAATTTTCCGTACGTGAGGCGTTTCTCGCCTGCCCTCATTCAGTTCCACCAACCGCCCCTTTTATCGAATATTCTTCTTGCCACTGGGGCGCACGCGCCATGCAGGAAACAACTAAATATGTGAAAACCCTTGCATTGAAACTACTACATAGGTACGATAGCCATATATCTTCGAAGGTGGTGCTATTGCGTGGTCTGAGAGCTGGGGAGCAGCCATTTGACCGAGGAGGGACTCCTAAAGGATTCACTGGGCTTCACGGCGCCGCATTTCTTGGGTGCGTGGGGATAACGGTTGCTTTATTGGGCGAAAATATAAGGGATATGCGAGCAACAGATTTCCATGGTCACACAGCAGTTGCCTGGGCCGCTAGGAGGGGGCACGAGGGGGTGGTGAGGGTACTGCTAGAGCGGAGCGAGGTCAGTCCCGACACACCTGACACCAAATATGGCCGAACACCGCTTTTGTGGGCTGCGCAGAATGGGCATGAGGGGGTCGTGAGAATGCTGCTGGAACGGAACGATGTCAATCCCGAAAAAACCGATAAGTGGAGCATAACACCACTCTACGGGGCTGTGGTGTATGGCCATGAGGGGGTTGTGAGGATGCTACTGGAACGGGGCAGCGCCAATCACAACACCACTGACACTGGACTCGGCCAAACACTGTTCTTGCGGGCTATCCAGAGTGGCCACGAGGGGATCGTGAGGATACCACTCCAACGAAACCACATTAACCTTGACCAAGCGGATGAATGGGGGCAAACACCGCTCATGTGTGCTAGTAAGGGAGGACATGAGGGAATCGTGAGGATACTGCTGGAGCGGAATGACGTCGATCCTGACGAAGCGAACAAGTGGGGCCGGACGCCGCTCTTGCAGGCCGCCGCGAATGGACATAAGGGGATCACGAGGGTGCTGCTGGAAGGGAACGACGTCCGCCCTGATGGGGCGGATAACTGGGGCCAAACATCAGTCCCGCAGGCTGCCAGCAATGGGCGAGTAGGGGTCGTAAGGATGTTGCTGGAACGTAATGACGCCTATCCCCGGAAAATGGATAAGTGCGGACGGACGCCGCGCTCGCTCGCTGCTCAGAATGGGCATCAGGGGGTCTTAGGAATGATGCTCAAGCGGAAAGACGCCAATCCCGGCCAACCGGGTAAACGGATCCGCCGGAATTGATACCAAATGTGCGGGAAGCCTCCAATCAACAGTGATCCACTCCTTCTAGCCGTCAGAGCTATCTGTGCCTCCTTCCAAAAGTCCTAGCACATTATTATATCTAAGGCTAATACCCAAAGCCTCTATCCATCTCCGCCTACCTGACCTACCCTTTCGACATAGGAACAAACTTGGCAAAACAAGATCCTACGCCCTCAACAGGCACAGGCAGTCCTCTGCAGGTATGATAGATTGACACTTTAGTCAAGATGCCAAACCCTTGGGACGTCGACCTAAGACGCATAGCCGCCGCCTCTGTTCCCCCAAATCGTCCTTACCTCTTTTCCATAGCTTGTTGTCTTATTACATAGCTTTTGTTTAACTAATTCGGTCTATGTTAGTCCCCAGTTAAAGTCTTTTGTTCCCCCGTCTATATATATACTCTTTTGATTTTCCTTTTACTCTCATTCCCATTGGGTTGGGTTATTCACCTTCTACCAATAACCTGACTTGTATTTACTTGCATTGTTGTGATACCGTAAAATCTCAAATAATTGAACCTTGTGCTATGAAGTCCGAAATTCCCTTTTCTAGAATGGAGGCAAAAAACACAGCAAAAACACAGCCCCTTTCCCCCTACTGAGACAGAAAAAAAGAAATTTTTTTCTTGACCTTACTGAGAGGAAAGTCCGACGACATAGCACAAGGTTCAATTATTCGAGATTTTACGGTACTTAGACAGAAACCTTACTGTACTACCAGAGCGGTGGATATAGGCTTCATAGATATAGACGTATATCAGATTAAACACTGTTCGCATGGACCGGCGTCCGGCTCGAATCAACGAAGGGAGTTCTTCTACTACCTGATTAACAGCACATAATTCATATTTTCTCTTTTCTCTCGCCTCCCCCTACCCCCTTCTACTGCACCTCCATAGCTGCTCACCTGTTTACCGTATCATGCGAGCTTAAATGATCAAGCCTTGTTCCAGGTCGCGCAAAATTTCCTCTCCAGGAAGAAACACCAAAGAACTTACTCTCCAAGACAAATAAAAATAAAAATAAAACCATCAGACTTACTAGGGAATGCAACCTCGAAGTCCTAGATTATGGTCTACTTATTCGAGCTCCTATAGTAGGTATAGACTCCCCCTCTCGACTATTGGCAATAACATCTTAGCATTTTGGTTCCCTATCCCACTTTAAACATTACGATTACTACACTCGCGGTAAATATATCCCCTGTCCCACTTGCGCCCCGTCCCGGACTTTGCAGGGTTCCGCTACAAGGGAAGTAGTTCAGGAGCCTGTCTATATCCGAAGTCCGAGGGGGGAAGAGCTCAGGTGTCGGGGGCCGGGCTCGGAACCGACACCAAAAGTCAGCTTATTATCATACTTGCGATACCTAACTTACGGGAGTGCTTAAAGTGCAGTACTGAGTCAGAGGGCATTAGCTAAGCCCTAAAACTGAGCGTTGACATACGATAGTTTAACTCGGAAGGCGGGGCACATAGGGTGAGAGAGTGCTTTTCGCGGGTAGGGGTAGGACTGCAGGCCATGCCAAGGGATGGCTGGGGGGGGGGGGACGTGGGACGGCGGGGGACATCGGGGGTGTTGGAAATGGAGGTAAATGATCAGATGGAAGGATTTTACCGAGTGAAGCGCACTAACTTAGCAAGTAAACTAGACAGGTTTGTTTCGAAGAGGTTAAATAATTGCAAAATTGCTTTAGTAGAGAAGAAATAAAGACGGGAAGGAAAATATTTTATAAGAGAAAATTTTTTTAATGCTTGTTTCCGATCAGTGCATACGCTCACCGCTGCGTATCATACGTGTTCGGGCATTTCCAATAGGAGGCCGAGGAGCAAGGGGGAAGGGACGAGTGATGCTTTGTGATTTGCCTCCGACTATCGCTCCTGGAAAATTTGGTCAAACAAATGGGGTGAATAGCAAGAGTAAGAGTCCGGAGTCTAATTTGTTGAATATCTTTTGCTTGGGAATGAATATTCTCACTACACGGAGGTACAGCACCTAAGTTTTGTATGTTCCATAAGCGAGGTTTGCTGCTCTTACCCCCTGTGGAACATACAAACTTAGGAGCTGCACCTTCGTATATGCCAATGTTGCAATGAAGTGGGGGGTTCGATGAAAAAATTATCGAAGGCGAGGAACGCACTTTTTCGAATCGGGGGGTTATAAGATAGAACTTCTAACAAATTGGTGGACAATGATATTTGAAGGTAGTGGGAAGCAAAGAAACAAATGATATGATAAGAAAAGGTGGCAAAATGTAGCAGAAAAGGTAAATAAACTAGCACTGGTACTCCACTTCCCCAGCTTCTGAGCAATAAATACTCGCATATCCAGGCTAAATGTAGAAATTCGCATTGGAGTTCCTGCTATTTTTGCTTATTAATAAATAAAGAACCCCCCCCTTCAATCCCTATTTTCAGAAGCCCCGATCCAAACTCCCCCTTCCAACCCCCCGGGTTCGATTATCAGAGGCCTTCTTTGCAACGCTGGTATATGCTGCCCCTATTAGTGGCAAGATTCGGCACATTCCACAATCTAGGGGAGCCCTACTAGGCTGGTAATCATATCCCCAGCTCTATGATGAAGTATCCGTCGCTGTGGGGTGCCCACGCTGAATGGGTTTATGAGAGAGGTATAAGTTAAGTGGTGTGCCACCAGGAGAAGTTTTAGCCGCATAATATGAAGGGCAGCGGGGGGGGCACGAGGAGCTGAGGATAACTGTCGGAGTTTGCCGTGTATTGTGCGCAGCCGGTAGGCCACACCCCATCTGTGTCTCGGCTCTCGGGCGTAGGGATCCCTCACCCAAAAAATGACGGGTTATGACACTAATAGTCCCCACCATCCTACTTCCAAGACGGATGGACTGGACCTTTGGGAACTCTGCGTGTATCCGATGTCCATTAGCTTTTTCAGAAAATCTACGGTAATGATACACCCGTGGACTTATTCCTAGGTATAACACCAACTACTACCTCCCCAAACAGCCCATTGCTCTGGGCCAGCACCCGCAACTTGTCCAGAGAACCCCACGTGATGGCCAGACTCGCACTATGTGTGATACCGGTGGCCTCTTCAAAAATGAGAGCCGCTCCCCCACTCACAACAAGGATTTCGAAGTTTTCATCTCTGACCGTACCTCGGATCACCCGGCCCTACTCCATGGCTATCAATTGCATGAAGCAAGGCAGCGCGGCGGTGCTTAACCTTGATGTTTAAAAAATATCCCACTAAACTAAACAGAATCTAACCCGCCCCCTGTTTAGCATAATGTATTATATAAAAACGTCATCTCTCTCCCGCTAATTTAATTTTTTGATGAGGTTCGATTTCCTCCGAGAAAAGAGCACCAATTTTTCAAAGCCAAACGAGTACATTGAGATAATAACCAATATGAGAGAATGAAAATCTAATGAGTGCAGAGATAAACTTGAAAGAAAACCAAAACCAAGCAACCTATTCTATCAATCAACCATCATCGATGTTTCCACTGTCGGAGGCGGTGGGGGTAGTGCCGCTGCCCTTGTCGCTTGAGATCGTTGGCACCGATTGATCCCTAGGTGACAATGAGGGCGCAATAAGCGAGTTAGGGGTGGTGGGTGGGTAACAAAAAACGCGAGCTGTAGCGAGCTTGAAGACGAGGATGCGAGTTGTATGGTGAGGGAACTCTGTAGTCGGAGCGGGCGGACATTCATCTTGGGTATTAACAGTAGGTTAAAATGCCAAGACTGGCATCTCTTACAGGTTAATGCATTGGCAAATATCAATTAACTGGCCTCACCATGGAAGTTAACTGTAATTAACCTGTTGCGGACATTCATCTTTTTTTCCCCAAAATTTTAAACATTTTAAACCCTTATATCTCAATGAAAACTTGAGATATTTCTATTTTCTCTCTATTAGTGTATAGAGAATCACCCAATCTATCACCTAATAGAGCCATAATTCTCATTAGACTGGTGGTTGAAAATCCTTTGGTGGTTGAAGACCGGCCATATTTTCTTGGCGAAGCACTCCGGCTACAGGGTTCCCTCACCATAGCGAGCATCGTGCTTCTCCAATCTTGGGAGTTAGCGGCTCTAGATGGGCAGGTGGCTCTCCTGTCCGTGCGTAGAGAGCTATGACCTCCGAGCAACTGGGCTAACCTTTCTCCGAAGACCTTCATGCCATTCCCCCGAGCTTTGCCCAATTGGCAATAGGTTGTTCCAACCCAACATTATTATACAAAAGAAGACCACATCTGCGCAGCAGCTGCCCTACCAACCGTCGGAGAATGGGACTGATCAATGAAAGAAAGAGACAGACGATTGCTACCCTGCTTGCCTTCCTACAGATGCGCTTGAGACTGCCGTACTCATGGTAGTGCGCAGTATAAATATACATCAATATGACCACTGCCATTTCCTAGATCCGCATGCCCCAAGTTGCCTGACTACTGGCCGAACATATTTGTACCAAATCATCACATTGAGGTAATACTTCCAACACTGTTAGAAATCGTTGTTGCATGTACACTAGTTAGCCGATAGCCTCATCACTGATCTCCCCTAACCCCAACCTCTCTTTCTTCTGCTCAATACTTGTTTGCTTCCTTCTTAGATAGAACAACCACGGAATACAAGACATCTCTATTTCTGACAGGTTATGAGCCCGGGATCGATGCTAGAAATTTCCACTGCTCATACAGAAATTGTTTCCTTTTCTTTTACCTTTAGCACCCACCGTTTTACCCGGCAACAAGCTTATCGTATCCTTACCGAAGGAATTAAGCAAATGTCCGAATACCCTCAGGCTGGCGATTTCTTCAGCTCAAAGTATGTGGGGTTAATTCCGCATCTGGATCACCTCAACTACACTATCTGGTGCCCAACTGTTTGTGTTCACCTGGGGTCTATTAAAGAGTATAGGATCGTTACGGGTGACTTAGTTCCGCCAGATATCACTCCCTGATGCTTCCAACAATCAGGCTGTTCTTGACTATCATGTTCTTGAAGCAAAGGTTAAAGGCTTTCCTCTTGCAACTTGCTCATTGCTGGCAAGGAGGTATCTTGCTGGGATAGAATCAGCTTAGGCGATGTGGTCGATTCTGAAAGACCGCTTCGATAGTACGGTATCAACCAAAGGCCGCTTGGCTATCAGGAAGCAATTTCAAGCTACCAGGCCTGTGCCAGGCCAACCTCTCAGTCACTTTATTTCCATACTCCATATGTTGCAGTATCAACTGACAGGTACGGAACATGCTATTGACAATGAAACTTTTAAGGATCACATGCTTGTTTCGCTTCCTGCAAACTATAGTACCTTGGTCGAGATTATCCATGAGCGCAAATTATTTATAACGGTAGCTGAGGTTATTCACAAGATCTAGCAGGCTGAAATAACGAAAGCAAGCAAGGACTCAGATTCCGAAAATTTCTCTCATTGGAGTACATGTGCTAGTCAACCACTTCACATCAGCAAAAAAAAAAGGTTGCACTCGGACGCACCCCGTGCTCCCTGTGCGTCCGGCGGTCCAGGCGCATAGAATGTAAACTCGCGTTCTGGGTGTCCGGTCTTATATTGGGTGCTGGTGGACAGGGGTCCAGGCCGCCCGGACGCACCAGAGGCTACCAAGGACTCCGAAGGTACCAGACGCAGAAAGGTTCTCCGGACGCAAAAAGGTTCTCCGGACGCAAAAAGGTTCTCCGGACGCAACCCTATAGGATAGTAGAATAGTGGAAGTACTCTGGTGTAACTGGCTATCATCGGATACCTGCTAAGTCAACAACTCTACCTTCAAGGACTTTGAATGAGTTAGTGAAAACTGTGGAGAATATCCAAATTGTCCGGAAAGATCCATCCAGTATTACTCATATTTACTTATTTGAGTCATTGAGATACTAATATAGGAATATATTTATTAAAGCTAGTCTAGAAAACAGTAGCACTCGGTAGCTAACAATTTGAAAGTACTTGCTCGGAGAACAAAAGTATGGATAACCCTTAAACCAGCGGTCGGACAGTGTCCGGACAGAGTGGGTGGGATTCCCCTTGCTGAGGGGAATTGAATGGTATAGGTCTCTGAGTGGCCGCATGCCTGTAGCACCCAGTAGCCGACAATTTGAAAGTACTTGCCTGAGGAACTCAAGTTCAAAGGTTTGGATAACATTTCAACCAGCGGTTGGACAGCGTCGGGACAGGGTGCGTTGGAATCCGCCGGTCGAGGGGAATCGAATGATATAGGTTTCAAAGCGTCCGCATAGCTATAGATGTCAGCAGGATGAAAAAGGCAGATACCTCAGCTGGCAGATGTCCGCCAGAGTTGGGAAGGGTCTCATCGGAGTCCGCTCGCCGAGGGGAATCGAATGGTATAGGCCTCGAAGCGTCCGCATGCCTGTAGCATCCAGTAGCCAACAATTTGAAAGTACTTGCCGGGGAACTCAAGTACAAAGGTTTGGATAACATTTCAACCAGCGGTCGGACAGCGTCGGGACAGGGTGCGTTGGAATCCGGTCGCCGAGGGGAATCGAATGGTATAGGCCTCGAAGCGTCCGCATTCCTGTAGCACCCAGTAGCCGCCAATTTGAAAGTACTTGCCCCGGGAACTCAAGTACAAAGGTTTGGATAACATTTCAACCAGCGGTCGGACATCGTCGGGACACGGTGCGTTGGAATCCGCCGGTCAAGGGGAATCGAATGGTATAGGTTTCAAAGCGTCCACATGGCTATAGAGGTCAGCAGCATGAAAAAGGCAGATAACTTAGCAGGCAGATGTCCGCTAGAGTCAGGAGGGGTCTCATTGGAGTCCGCTCGCCGAGGGGAATCGAAAGGTATAGGTCTCGAAGCCTCCGCATGGCTATAGTGGTCAGCAGGAAGAAAAACGCAGATACCTCACTGGGCACTGGCCGATGTCCACCAGAGTCTGACAGGACCTGATTGCAATCCGCTAGAGTCTGGCAGGGCCTCATTGCAATCCGCCAGAGTCAGGAAGGGCCTGAATAGAATCCGCTCGCTTACGAGTCATGAATAGTGTCAACCTGGATGGAAGAGCATGCCCCTCTCCGAAGGTTGATAATATTCAATAGTTCAACTGATTCGATAATCAAGCCTGATAAGAGGTGGAAAGAACTTAGAAACCTTTTGCGAGAGTTGTTAGCAGTGATCAAATAAGGGGTATGTTTTGGGTCGTTACCGGGACAATAGATTGCTAGTCATCCTATGTTTAGATCCTCTTTCGTCTGAACAGTCTTTACCTGGTGATAAAGTAGTCCGTTGTAAGTAGAGGCCATTAGGGGCAGGGAGTGTTCCCCAATGCAGAGCCCTATGGGTCACTTACCTTGGGTTTCTTTGGGAGATTAGGGTGTGAAATTGACCATCCAGGAGCACTGGGCGGACAGGATGCGGGTTGTATTGCACCCAACGGACTAGGATGCAACCATTGTGCTGGGGCCATCTGAGGGCGGACTGGGCGGACAGGATGCTCCAGACGGATTTCCTGCGTCGGGACGCAATGCCTATCCGTTTGGAGCAAACCCTTTTTTTGCTGATGCATGGGGTAGGTCTAGTATCAAGTCAGATGCCGTAGCGAAACCGGTATGCTGGTAGGGCTGGGTTCCGAGGAAGATTTCCAAGGTCCTCAGCTCTGAGAAGAGGCTATTCCACCCCCTATCCTCCCGTGTTTACAGGTACATGCAATCGTTGTGGAATATACGGCAATATAGCAACCGCAGGCCCTGGTCATTCTAGGTCTACGGTGAATAGAAACTCTGGCTCCCAGAGTTTTCAGTGTTTTGCATGTGGAGAGAGCAGCCATAGTACTAGAAGTTGCCATCATTCGGTCTTGTCACAATCTCAGGCAGCAAAAGGTGATGGGTATTTTGAGCAATCGGTTATGAGACAGAGTCCCAATTCGTGTACCGCTTTGGTGGGGCGAGCATCGATTAATGAGGCTCCAGATACTGGCCGGGAACCCAGTCAGCTCGGACTAGCCGACCTTCAATCAATCCCCAGAAACCCGTCTCCGTATATATCTTCCACAAACTCACTATCAGTTTACCCTTTTGCCCACTCTAGTTCTTCAAATCCTTCCCCTATAACCACCTTTATATCTTCAATCTCTCTATTTCATTGGAGCTTGGACTCTGGTGCTTCTCACCATATGTGCAATACGAGGTCACAGTTTATTTCGTTTGGCTTACTTTCTCATAAAATATCTATTTGTAACGACCCTACAGATAGGTAGCTACAGTGGACTAGACTCAAGCCCGTATGGCATACCAAGTGGTAACCATATTGAGGATAGGCCAGTATACTTAGTATACTACCGGTAGACATGAGTTGGTACAAGTGTCTACAAAGTGAGTTGGTGACATAGGCTTAGACAGGGTAACCTAGGAAGGCCAAAGTTACCCTACTAGGCAGGGTAACCTTCGGAGAGTATGTTCGCATAAAGCAAAGGACCCATAGTAAACGTTGCACGGGTCTCCAGGGCAACATTATATGTGGTCGCGCGGACTCCCGAACGAAATAAAGGCATGGAGGGGTGAAGTTACCCTACCTTAGAAACATGATTACCCTACATTGGGACCCCAGTTACCCTACTGAGGTACCCCAGTTACCCTACCTTCACCGACAAAGTCATCTGCGGACTTAGGGGGAAGTTATCCCACTATAGTGGGGCTCTTAGATGTTCAAAGGGCCGCTTCGTATGGCACGAAACGGGTTACTGACGGAGCAGGAGTTGTCCGAACCTCCTGTAACTTTCAGGGGATATTCCTAACACCCCCTGCGGCCCCAGCGTTGGTACGGCGCGACAGCACTGTACGGCTGTGTAGTTGTGTGCTTCCTAGTAAAGTGAGATCCATAGGAACACTCCCACAACACCTTATGAGTTGTGGCCGTCCAACCGACCAGAAGCTGTTCGCAGGATATATAAGGGGTGTGAGGCTGACCGCCTCCTGGGGCGCCACCTGGATGACGCCTGGGAACCACCTACGGGCATACTTTGACCTCCGGGTACTTGTATGGTTAACAGTAGAGGGCTTGGGGCTGACCGGGGAAGCTGCAAGGCTTCCAGGACAACCACCCCAAAGCCAGTCCCAGGCTACCCCGTGAACTGTAGCATTACCATGGGTTATTAGTGGACT
>Ga0307517_10005303_pt1 | contig 19478 bp, 5 predicted proteins | sample 23_EM_MG_FD_194515 | JGI IMG/M metagenome (GOLD analysis project Ga0307517, IMG submission 194515) | Populus trichocarpa ectomycorrhiza microbial communities from riparian zone in the Pacific Northwest, United States - 23_EM | ecosystem: Host-associated > Plants > Roots > Unclassified | place... | reverse complement strand
CCTCATTATTTTAATAAACTTGAGAAAAATAAAACATTAATAAGTTATTTTCCAGCTCATTTTCCATGACATAACCAAATACTGGAAAGTGTTTTCCAATTTATTTTTCATTACACTACCAAATATCAAAAAACTACTTTCCAGCAAATAAACAGACCCAAGTTGACTGCATTTTCTTGATCAAAAAAAGAAAAAAACACTGGACGGCACCTTCAGGTTTTCAAATTTTGGAGCTAAACAATTTGGTAATTTATCACCTGCGCCAGAACATACCCACATAACTCCAAAATAATTAATTTTGATTAGTAGCAAACTACAAGGAATCTTCAGGGAAACCAGGCTAGTAAAATTATTTATTGTCATTGTATTCAGAAGATGGAGCAGAGAAATTGCAAGATAAAAATCAAACACTATCTCTGTAAAACAAGACTAAAGTTAAGCTATTGACAACCTAACTTTCATTGCTTAAGCAAAAAAAAAAAAAAAACTTTCTCATTTCATTGATTAGGCAACATGATCACCCATAACTGTTGTAAAGAATTTACACAAAGCATTCTTTGTTCTATGCTCGCTATTGCTTGTCAGCATTTAGCTGAAGCGAAAAGCTTCGAGAAGAAAGAAGTCTTGGTACTTCAACTTCCACATTCTTCTCACAGTCAAGCCTTTTTAAATATCACTTCGGATAAGAACGCCCCTCTTCACTAACCAATTCCTCGATGACCAAATCTTCATCAACTTTGGTGCATGACCGCTGCATTCTGACGCCGCTTATGCTATTTCTGGAAGCCATTATTTCATTGAGTGGAAGCCTCTTCTTTGATCCTGGATCCGGCCTTTGTTTTGGCGCACTATGAGACCTCAATTTGGCCTTAAAGGATTGCGTGTTTGCCATGTAATTGTGGAAGTTCGAATAAGGCTTAAAGTAGGCATCTCCGCAAATGCTCCTTGCCGGTGTGGCAGGGGCATTGCACCGGGCAGAGTTTGCAAATCTTGGAGTACTGTGTGCAGTGGAGAACCTACATTCCTCGCCAGTGAAGTACCACTCAAGATCTTGATAATGTTTGCACTCAGGGATGGAGATTCTAGCTGGTGTAGGACAAGGAAGAGGTGACGAGATAGCCTGGTAGGGAAGTTCTTCACCACATTCTGATAGTGCAATATTAATCCTACGAGATCTTGATCTTGGCTTGTAGGTGTCAATTTCAACTATCTTAGGGCTTTCATCAAATACAGTCGTGTCATAAGATGTGGATAGCCTCTTGCTGTGAAATTCACTTCTCATATCATCAAACCTCTCCTGGAACCCAAAAAGAAATTGTCAAAAAAAATTTCACCACAATAAGAAACGGGACAGCCTATACAAGAATGAAAATATGGTTCTTACCAAGGATTTTCGTGGCCTGTGTTCAGAAAATCTAATCTCTTTGTTCAACCAACGACGAGCATGTTGAGACAGAACAGAATTTTGAGCTCTTATGAGAGCTTGCATACTATGAAGAGTTGCAGCAGCCCGTTTTCGGACTAAATAGCCCCTAACAACAGCTTGTAGCTTAACCAGCCCTTTCAATGCGCGAAGAGCTTTTCGGGCCTGAGAAATTAAATAAAAAATAAACTCAATTAGAAGCAATTAATCCATAAAAACACATTGCGATGAATTTCCAAAAAAATTACTCTCACATCAATTAGAAAAGGTAATTGAATGGCATGGAAAGAATTTCCAATCAATAGTTCAACCATAAAGGCATAGTTTAAAATTCAAATTTCAGATTCTGGAGAGTGGACCATTTCAAATAGGTCAAACAGAAAGAATGAAAGGAACAAAAGCAAAATCAATGGCCATGTCAAAAGAAAACTTGGAAACATACGAATACTGATTTACCCCAGAAAACATATGCACTGTTCTGTTAGCTATTGTATCTACCTGTCTTAACATATGATGGTAGGACAAATGTACAATTAAGGAAAGTATAGTTTAGCACCACCGTTGATTAAATCTGAAGCTGCCTTCATTGCCATGTTAACATGAATTTTATTTTATTTTTAACAAAAGAAATTGATAGTGTCATTTTGCGTAGCATTTGAATTGGAGCTTCTAGGTTATGACAGCATCGAGAAAAGCAAGATTCAGTCAAAGCAACTTATCTTAACCATGTCAAAGAGCATATATACTGTTTCATTACCCTCATGTTTCACGGCTTTGAAGCAAAGAGTAGAGATTAAAGCATCAACCAAGAAAAAAAATTGTACCATTGACATAATAATGTAAGAAACTGAAAAAGTCCAGAAACATCTCTCATTACCGTGAAAAAAATTCTGCAGCAACTGCAAAAACCAGATATAGCCAGATCGGATAACCAATTTTTAAACTTGAATTTTTGAGCCCCTGAAATGCAACAAATCAAAATTCAAGAATTCACTTACCAAGTAGCCTCTAAAGACAGTTTGAATTTTTACTGCAGCCCATTTCTCCTTCCCTCCACCCAACATTGTGCCTCTGCCATGGCTGGTGAGCCTCACGACGGCAACCGCTGCCTGAGCTGCAGCCACTGCAGCATCAGCTGCTGCAGCTGTGGCTGCTGCCACTGCAATTGCATGCTTGTTCTGCTCTCTTTCCGTCTCAGAAAGGTAGGAACTGAGCCAGGCAGCATCTTTCATGTTCCCTGAAAGAGTCGCTGGAGCGTCATCCTTCCCTGATTTGGAAAAGCTCCACCTTTTCTTCTCTTTCTTGTCACTTGAAATTGGTGTGGCAACATCGTCTCTTTCTTTATCTCTGTCTTTCTTCATGCCCAATAAGCCCTTTAGCCACCTTGTAGCTCTGCCCATGGTCAACTCTTATCTATTTCTTTCACGGACCAACTTGAAGTGACAAAACAGATGGAGAAATGATACAAGTAGCCAAGAATCCTATATAGATAAACAATGTATTAAAGCTCTGATATAACAGCACCGCTTTGGAGTAAGAGTGTGTTTACGCTTTTTTTAACAGTTTAAAGTGGAAAAGACTAGGACTAAGAAACCTGTGTCAAAGAACTTTAGGGGCCTGTGGCTATTTTGAAGTGTGAGAAATGGACAGAAAAAAAAGAGGTATGACAGGAATATTTGTATAAGAGGGGTCCTGAAGAACAAAATGTGTGTTTCAAAAACTGAAAACAAGAGCCCATGAGGGGTGTTTATAGAGTATAGGATATCAAGAACTGCAAGATCTTTAGAATCTTTACAGGTTGCAAGCAGAGAAGTGAAGAGAACAGTGTGGGAGCAGTATAAGAAAAAACTTAAAATAAATAGATAAAGATTAGGTTTTTTGAAAAGAAAATCTGACACAACCTCGTGAAAAACTGTATTACAAGACAAAAGGAGGTCACAGAAAGAAACAGAGATGCAGATTCAAACAAACGTTAAAAAAATGTTCAAATACTCATCAGGAATACACAAACAAGGATTAGAAGACAGAAAAGCATAACAAGTGAAAACTTCAACAATAATAATTTTTGTTACAAAGGCAGAAGTATATTATAAATAAACATCAAAGATTGGAGACATGAGGTAAAATCTACTTACCTTCTCAAATTCAAATAAAAAAGAAAAAAACTATAAAATAATTATTTTAAGGAAAATAACAAGCCTATCTCTTTAAAAAAAAATTCTCTTCTCACTTTCTTTCAGTAGGAAAGTATACATCTCTCTATAAATTTCTGGAGCAACGTGAAGTAAATATGCCCACTGACCATCCCGTGAATCAATTCACCTTAAAGCATTTCTTTTTCAAAATCCGTTTTGAGTATATTTTGCCTCCCTCTCTCACTCCCCACCTAAACCAAAAATGAAAGATACCCTCTTTCTCTCACTCTCTCCTCTCTACAGAAAGAAAGTTCATTGAAGACGCACAAAAGGTAGAAAGCCCATTAAAGGGATGCTTTTAATAGGTTCTCTCAATTCCAAAAGAATGAGTAAAAAAGAAAAGCTGATACCTTCTCTTTCTCTGCTGGGTTAGGAGAAGATGTTTCTTCTATGATTTGTGGCTCAGTATCTCTGCAATTGATTCTCGAAAGTAGTATGGTAGGAGTTGTTTTTAAAATTATTTTTGTTGAAAAATATTTTAAAATAATATTTTTTTATTTTTTAAAATTTATTTTTAATATACATCAAAACTTTAAAAACCTTTAAAAAGTTAATTTAAAATTAAAAACAATCAAAAATTTTAAAAAACATGATCCAACTACAAAACCAGACACGGCACAAGTCTTTCAGTTTGATTACTCAAAATCAAAAGGGAGTTCCGTTCTGCAAATGGGGATTTGACTATTGTAGATTTGGAATCCTTTTTGGCAAATAAGGACACTGATGGGCTTAAGAAGAGAGAGAAGAAGAGGGCAGGACCGTAGGAGAAAGGTTTAATGCCTCCATTAAATAATTTCCTGATTCTTGGGATATTAAGATTATTTTCCATAATATTAGCAGTTACCGGGGTGTTGAAAGTTGACAGTTTGTGGTAGAAAGTTTGAGAGTGAGGAGTGAGGACTAAATAATACCTAAATCATCATTAAGTGAATTAAAAATTTTGATTTTTAAATTTCAATGAAGATCTTGATTTTTGATCCCTTGACTGTGAAACCTTCAACCGAAAGAGATCATCATCATGCACAATTATTATCAGTAGCAGGTGATGTTGATGGAATAAACTCGATAGGAAATTTGAAAGAATTATTATTGAACCAACTTGTCTATCCTAACATTGGGAGGGAAATTCAAAAGTAATGATAGAACAGGTATAAGTTGGACTGTTGGAGTAGCTAGCTATGTTCTGCCGTATGGAGTACCATGACTAAAACTATTCTAATGTTGTTATAGCATCTCCAATAAAAAATATTATTTAAAAAAATTAAATTTATAATATGATTTTTTGAATAGTATAAATATAATTTTTTTGTTTACATACACTTTAATGGTAAAAAAATCATTTAAAAGAGTGAATTGTTTTTTAATATATTTGATACACAACTATTTTAACAACCTAATATAACTTGGTCGACTTAGAGAGTCTAAACAACTTCAATGATTTTCAATTAATCTAATATTAAAGGATGAAATTAAAAACAATTCAATTAAAAAAAACAATCTGAGTCAACCTAGATGAACTCGTCAAACCAATGACATTGATCATGAGACTAGAATAATTTCATTAAAAGCAAACTGAAAAAATATAAATTTAAAAATAATCAAAGGAGAAAAAAAAAACTATTACAAAAGAAAACACTATTGCAATGAATGTGCTTTTAGCATATTTGCAAGATATGTAGAAATAACATTTTAGTAAGAGAAATGCTAAAATATCATTTTGTTTAGTTTTCTTTTTGGAGCATAAAAAACAAATAAAAAAAATCAAAATATTACTTTTTATATCCTTGGCTCTCCATTTAGCACCTGGGTTGGAGTTGCTTTTAATCCTTCTCAAAAGAAAATGTTATTATTTGTCACTTGTCATGAATGAAAATTTTGTATTGCTATACCAGCATAAAATGTAAGAAAATTATTTATTAACAAGATATCATGTTAAACACCAATTCGACACTATATAATTTAAATTATGTGATGTGCCTATATTTCTATGCCTGAATTAGTGTATATTTGCTATTGCGTTTAAAATTGTATTTTTGCGTGTTTTGAAATTGTATTTGGCTTAAAAAAATATTAAATTGATTTTTTTTAGTGTTTCCTAATGGTTTTAATATGTTGATGTCTAAAATAAAAATAAAAAAAATTATTTTAATACATTTCAAACAAAAAGCACTTGTGAAAAGTATTTTGCACTACAATATTAAATACCCACTCGGTGGTGCAGTTGAGGAGCGATCCAATTTTGATCATATCAATTTTGTGTTAATCTTTATCATAGAATACATGAGAAGTGCTTGCATTTAATTATTGTATATTGATTAGTTGATGAAGATTTATTTACTCTTATTTTACATATTGTTATGATCCAAACATTGTAAGATTTGGATTTTGGCGAAAACTTTTATATTGTCTAGTTTTATATTATTAAGCATAACTTTCAATTTGATCATCAGATTGGGATATAAAATCTTTACAACCGTTTCTGAACATGTTTTTTTATTTGGATTAAAATTTCAATTCAATTGGAGTGTGGTGAGAGATTATTTTATAAGATCAAAGTTATTGGATGAATATTATCAAATATATCTATCTACTAGACCTTTATCTACTGTTTAAACTATATTTAGTGTTACAAAAAGAATTTTGTTGATATATCAATTGGGTTGGAAAGTATATATCCATACTATTTAGGCGATATGTGATAGACCTGCTAATTCATTTGGACTAAAAAGAACGATGCATTTGAAGTTAGAACTAAAGTCTGCCGAGAATATACGAAAATTGAAGAAACATTGCCTTGTGTATTATGGATTCTAGCCAATACAAGGATTCCTTAATGTTCTTGGAAACTTGTGTGACAACTATTAGATTAACTATTCTATAAGGACTCCTTGTCAAACAAGCAAACATTTATGGCAACAAATATTATGTATAGTTTGCAAGGATTTCATATCTATTATGGAATGTATATGGTGACAAAGAGGCTTGAGATTCTTTTGTTGTTCTTTTTTATATATATAGGATTTCCTAATACATTAAGGAGACTAAGAGGAGACAATTTAAAAGAGAAAATTCCAACAATTAAAACAAAGTTTCATAGCTAATTTGGAGCATAAAGTTTCGGCATAGCCTTCAAGAAAAGTAAAGGGGGAGTTTCTGTCATGCATGGGGATTTCAAGCAAGAAAAATTTATTTTATGATGGTTTTATTTATTTATTCTAGTGTTGTGTATTATTACCTTGGACTTTATTCAAAATTGAGTTTGTTTTAGCCCATGAGATATTGTTTTAGGGTTTGTTTCAGTATTAGACCTGTGTTAGTTGATCACTAGATAAGACCCTTTAGCTTGCAACCCAAAAAAGATATATTAGGATTATATAGAGGGAACTATAGATTGCTTTTATGACTGCAAGTTTTGGCAACTATTATGATTTGAAAAAAAAAAACATGATTTTCCTTTGTTTTGAGTGTTCCAAACAACTTTTCTTTACATAGACAAAGATTGTACACTTATTTATCAAAGATTAACTTGTTTCGTGATGTTATTTGCATACTTCAGGTTTTTAGGTATAAAATTATCTATGGGTTCAAGTTCTTTTTCTAATACCTTTGATTTTTAAGTATATAATTACCTCTGGGTTGCGGTTTTAGACTTTATATTCAGTTTTTGAGTTGGTTTTCAATTTTATTATGGATTATGTGACCATATAATCATGATATTCGAATGGATTAGATAGTTAAGACTTTATTCTTTTATTATATAGGATAGGATAGTAATTGAAAAGGCTAACGACAAATGAAATCTACTTCCATTTGCTATAGAGAAGCAACTTATGAAAGTAGCGGAATGAATTAAGAGGCTGGTAAATAAAATTTAAAAAAAATAGAAAAATCCCCCTTAACTTATGAAAATTTGTAGGGTATTTTTACAAAATAGTCTCCCCAAAATCAAAGTTATAGGTGTTGCTCCCCCATTATGACAAGTTTGGATTCATCCTTACCAAAGAGAGCATGAATTGTTACGAGTACATATTTTCTGAGAAGAAAGAAGCTTTTATAATTTTGCATGCAAAGCTAGTTCTTCGAAACATAATTAAATATATTATAACAATGTGTAACATCTCCTGGCAAAACAAGGGTACCCTACTAGTTAGTATTATTTAGCGTATTGAGTAACTCTTTGAAATGATTGACAACCTTATAAGTAATTATGTTCAAGGTTGACATAAGAATGTTTGGTATGCCTAACTGCCAATTTAAATTAAAGAGTATTTCGGGGATTAATGATATGCATATTCTTAAATATTCTTCTAAAATATATATAATTGTTGGGAATAAGATATTTGTATGTAGTTAAAAATAAAATTTTATGATAATGTGTTTTTATTATGTTTTATTTATATATGCTACTTCATGAGGAATTTAATCAAACTATTATTTTACTCCTAAAACTTAAAAAATTTAATTTAGCAATATGATGTTTTTTTTCCAAGTAATTATGCTCATAAGAAGATGCATATTACATTAATAATTTTTTTTTATTAAGTCTACAACACTTTTTTTATTATTAGAAAAAAGTAAGGACATGTTAATTCATTTAATATGAAAAATGAAGATATTTTAATCATTTTATTCTGATTTTTCTCATTTTATAAGGAAATTACATTTATTGGTTTGTGGGATGTCTCAAAGAATATTAAATTTATGAAAAATCTATAATTTTTAGCAAACCAAACATACTAAATGTTTAATATGCAGATTCTTAAATATCTTTCTAGACTGTGATTGTCGAGAATTTAATTGTTAGTAATGTAATAGCTGAAAAAGTGATATTTGTGTTTAGTTGAAAACAAAAGGTCTAAGTAAAATGTCTTTATTTTTTTTATTTATTCTTGAGAATTTCATGAGAAATGCAAACAAATTTTTTTAAAAAAAAATTAAAATATTTAATTTGAAAATAAGATATTTATTTTTTAATATAAATACTTATATTACTTGATTTTTAAAACTAATATATTGAAATAAATCCGACAATGAGTTTAATTTTATAAAATCATAATTATTGAATAAAATAATATATTTATAAACAAATTACATAACGTACATAATATATTAATTATTTTGGCATTGAATTAAATTCTTCAATGTCACATCGTGATGAATACAAAATTCTCTAAAATTAAAGAAATACTAAAAATAATAGACTCGTCACCTAGTAATTAAAGAAAACTAGAAATTCTATACTGGTTTTAGAGAATCAGATATTGGGTTTGTTATGTCTAAGAAAGATCGATGTCACTCTTATTGTATCATTTCAAATGAAAGATTACTTTTGCTATGTGTTTTCTTCAAAATTTATTCTATGAAAGCTATTAATTGTATAAATTTATTTCTAAGCCTATTTCTTTTTTATTTTATGATATATATTTTTAAAAGGAATGTTGAAAGCTCATCCAGAAATTTGGTGTTAGTCTCTAAAAATAGAAGATTTAATCTATTTTTTCTTTTAATAAAAACTTTGACATTGATCCTTAAAATAGGAGATTTCATCAATTTTTTTGAATTTCAATGAAAATCTTGAAGTTAATCTCTAAAAGTAGGAGATTTCATCGATTTTGAAATTTTAACAAAATATTTTGAGGTTAATCTCTAAAATAGAAGATTTCATCGATTGTTTTTTTAATTTTAACAAATATCTTAATGTTAATCTCTAAAAATATGATATTTCATCAATTTTAGAAAAAAATTTAAAAATGATATTAATCCCTAAAAATAGGAGATTTCATCGATTTAGAAAATTTAATGAAAATGTTGACATTAATCCATAAAAATAGGAGATTTTATAGATTTTTGGACTTAGACAAACAATTGTGATATTAATCCCTAAAAATAGAAGATTTCATCGATTTTTGACTTGGACAAAAGTTTTTCACATTAATCACTAAAAATAAAAGATTTTTTTCTATTTGGACTTGGATGAAAAATTTTTGATGTTAATCTCTAAAAATACAAGATTTCATCGATTTGAAGAAAAAACTTTGATTTGTTTCTTTTAAACAAAATATTTAATTTTGATATCGACTAAGATTAACCTAAAAACACAAATCTTAATTAAGCTAATTTTTTAATCAACAAATTCTCAATAAACAAATTTAAACTCTAAAATAAAAAGTTTCAAGCCTTCATGCATTATTTAAGAAAACAAAAAACATGCATTTAGCTCATGATTTTCACATTTACTATAATAAAGGATACTTATCCTAAACTCTAACAAACTAAGCAAAGAAAACAACAATAAAATTAAAGCACAAAGAAACTTTAAAGAATTGAACTTTAAGTTGCTAAAACATTATTTCCAAGTTAAGTAACTTAAATTAGATTATAAAAACCCTAGATTGGAAGAACCCTAAATTGTCATGTTCTCCAAATCAAAGGACACACATGCCTTCTAACCACAACAATAGATTGGAACCCTAGGAAATCAACATCTTTAGGATTCAATTGACATCCCCACACCTAACATTTCATGTCCAAACCAATTCAAAGAATAAAAAAAGAGAAACTTTCCATGCCATGTAACAACATTTCATGCTTGAATGGGATCAACTCTCACCATTTAAAAACCATATATTGCTTCCAAAAGAGTTCTTTGGTTTAGTATGAACCCTAATACACCTTGTTTCTTAATTTTTATAGCAATAAAAAATATGGAAAGGTCGTCATTGCTAACCCTAATGACAAAACCTAGTTCAAACCACCTAACAAAACCTAAAACACATCTTTTGAATGGTTTTCATAAAAAAAAACAAAAAACAAAATGTAAGGATCTTTTATTTTTCATGATTGTTTGTTCCCAACTAGAAACATGAACTAAGAATAATAAAAACACAACCATGGAATAACCATGGAACTAAGAATAATAAAAACACAACCATGGAACAACCTTCCAACAAATGTTCATTTTGGTTGATTTTTTACCATAGATAACTATTTTTTTTGTATTTCATATCTTCAAAAATTATTAAATCGAATTACATTAACACATAACAACCAGGAAAGGACCAAATGATAGACATTTAGCACAAAGAAAAAGCTCAAAAACTCACCTGATGTTGTTATGGTTGTTGCTGCTAGTGTTCCTTGGGTATGCTTAGAAAACCAACTGTTGCAACTATTTTTTAATGCTATTAAAGCCTTCTGGAGTCTCTACTATTTCCTAGGATTCTTTCCATTGCACTAGAACTCCTCCAACTTGATAAGTATGCTCAGAAAAGCCTTAATCGAAAGAAGTTTTCCACTATACCTGGTTTTTGCTTTTTCAAAACGAGGACTAGTTTTGCCAACTAGAAATGATGTTGTGGTGTGCAAATTACTACCACTCTTGGGCATGCCTTTAGAGTCAATAGTTGTCTTAATAAGGTTTATAAGAGATGCTATGATAGGTTTCCCTTGTAGCAGAAAATGAAGGTCCAAAGTTTCTATTTTATAAGAGTTTTTTCTTATCTCTTCTTTTCTATTATTACTCCATCCTCTCTTCTTTTTCTCTCTTAATTTCTCTCTTTTCGTATTTCTCTTTCTTTCTTCTTTTCTCTCTTTCTCTCTTTCCCTTTCTTTCTTTTTATTTTTTCCACTCTTCTGCCTTCTTGTTACTAGTCTAGTAGGAGTTCCCGGGAGCCTTTTTATAAATGAAAATAGAAGCCCCTGGGTCTTTGTGCTGATAAGATCAACACTCTTGATCTTGAGGAAACCATCACTATTGTTCCTTTAAATTTTTGTTTATTCTCACTCGTGTTGCAAGCTGGCCAAGTAGAGTACCTAAATATCCTTATGCTTTGCATATTTTGGAATGGTTTAGGCAAAGGTTATGGTGTGTATTATTAGCAGTTTAAGGGCTAAAAAAATATTGGTTTTGGCTCGAAATTGTAGGTAACAAGTCATGGGTGAGAATATGTGTATTCTTTGTCTTCTATAGGTAAGAAATCAATGCGAATAAAGGCTTTAAAGTTGGTTCCCTACCCACACTTTCATACTTTCTGGTTTGAGGAAGAAAAAGAAGACATTGTTGTTGTCTCCAAAATAACGTCGTTTCTATTTCATTTAAAAAAGATGACGTCATTTATGTCTTGGGGTAATTTTAGGGTTTTGGATTAAGAACAAAATGATGTCATTTTAGATAATCTGATTTGGTCCTGGATTTTTAGTGATTTTTGGTCTTAGTCCTTGGTCTATGTAAATTTTCAATTCATCCCATAATTTCCTTTTAATTATATCCTTGATAGAAATAATATGACCCTTTTAATTTCAGCGCCCTTTTGTTTTAGTCCTTGGTCCTTTAATTCTTTTATTCTTGGTCAAATTAACTCAAATCTTATTCTTTTTCTCTAATTAAGCATTTAATTGAATTGATAAGACCTCTAAATTTTTCACTTATTTTATTTTGGTCCTTAGTCTTTTAATTCATGCAAATTGGCCCAATTTCAACCCTTTTCTTTATATATTTTTTTCAATCAAACCTATAATTGTTCCTCAAAATTATTCTGGAACCTTTCGTAATTGTTCTAGCCCAATCCTAGCTTTTTAAAAAATTCATTATTTGATTTATTTTATCCCTAATTGTGTTTTTCATCTTTTTTTTATTTTAATTATTTTATAAAAACTTTTGATGCAATTATTTTCTTCTAAAAAAAGTAAAAATTAGGTTATGACAATCAAAAAACATATATTGATGATTCAAGTTCAAAAACATATACCGTTGCACTTAAAATATGTGTAATTATTAGTAAAAATAAGGGTATATTAGACAACCTAAAAGATAAGGGTATATATCTAATTAAAATAATCACAATGCCAAAGACCTTGGCATCTAAATTCCCCTTATTTTAGTGGAAAATTGAATTCCCTTATTTGCAGACAATCTAGTGTTCTATGATATGTGAAATTTTCTAGAATTTGAGATATCTTAACTTACCAAACATAAAAGTGTTTGGCATCTCAAATGACCTTTTTAAAGAATCTCAAATATTTTTTTCAAATATTTTTATATGAAATATTTAGTTATAAATATTTTAGATGTCTTAGGGATATTCTTGTCACAAATACTTTCTTAAAGAAAAATATTAGATAATCAAACTATTTAATAGATATGGAACTTTATATGTGGTAAAAATTTAAGGTAAGTTGATATTCTATAGACTATAAGATCATACAAACTAAAAATTGCTTGCCATGATCAACAAATTACATCTTTGATGCCTCATTAATGGCATGATTTCGTTCGTAGTGTGATTTTTGAACATACTCCTTTCATTCAAACTTCAAATGTCTTTTTACCATAACACACTATTTAAATTAATAAATTAGGCATATTAAGTGTACTTTAAGTTTATTTATTTTTTAAATCTCCTCTTAATAACCCAAAAATGAGAATCAATTACATAATTTATTTTTTCTTACATATGGCAAATATATTTAAAATAAATCTTAAATCCTAATAATACATGTTTGTCTCATATTTTCAAGATATTATAGTATTTTTTATATAAAAAAACTAACTAAAATTGTGATAAATTATTTACTAATACTGAATTTCTTGAAGTGAATTTCACATGGATTTCTAAGTTTTTATTTAAATTGTCATATTTCGGATATCTTAACTAAAATTAAGAGCATAATTGATACAATTATACAAATAAGAATTTACTAAACTCCACCTTTAAGATACGAGGACATACAAGTTATTTACCCTATTCAAAATAAGAGTCAGTTTTACATCAAAATAAATCATGTGCAAGGTATGTGGTTTTTTTTTTTTTGTTAATTTGAGTAAAATAGATGGGAGGATATATAAAAGAATGATCTTTTATTTTGAGATTTAATTGACACAATTAGATATATAGATATAGAGACATATTAGAAACTCACCTTATTATGTATAATAGAAACAGACTGGGCCATTTTCTAAAGCCAAAAGGATGCTTTCCATTTTTTTTTTAGAAAATGCCTGCTTATGTTGCCTTTTTTTTTGTATTTTTTTAAATACCATAAAAAATATTTAAAATATGAACGTATGTCGTTTCTTTTTAAAAACTAGTAGTTTATTGGTTGTGATACGCTAGGTTAGATCAAAACTTGTTGAATGTAAAAAAAATATTTAGTCACAAGAAATTTTTTGGTATTGTTATTAATTCTTGTTCAGCGAGTCAATCTTAAAACCTCCCCAACTCAATTTTTTTTTATCTAGTTCGAGTTTCAAATTAAATCATGTAAGAGTTGCCATGAAGTGACCTGGTAGGTCCATAACCAACCTGAATAACTGATAAAAAATGATTTGATTTTTAAAAAAAATTCAAGATGATATTTCTTTTTTATATATTGAGACGGTGACATATTGAATTGACCCGGGTTTCGCGGCTTAACTCTTCAAACCCGCGACCCAACTCATAGAATCCTCTAAGTTTAATAATTCTATTTTTTAAAAAAAAACTATGTTTTACCTTGTTGGTTGGGTTTGAAAACTACATGATAGATAACTTTTAAAACATGTGATACAAATCATTAGACTAGAAGCACCATACATGAAAAATAAAAATGAAAAAAATAATATATGATAAAAGAAGTGAAAGAAAAAGGATGCCAGCCCCGTATTAGCTTTCTGAACCTATGGCCAAAATAATGAGATCTGGATAACCCAATAGATCACTGCTCTATAACCCAGCCCGACCCAATGGTTTGACTAGTGACCTAGGTGATTTAGGGTCTAGGTTGGGCCAGGTTTCAACATAAATATGGGGATAACTGACCCGATATGATATGGTTAAAAAACCAGGATGACACGCAACCCAATTAGCTATAAAAAAACATAGTCAAAACCTGTTGATATTTTTTTATAACTTTTTTTCTTTTCAAAATGATGTCTTTCTACATGTTTATATAAAAAAAAGAGATTAGGGTGATTGGGTCAACACACCTGATTTGTGACTTAGAACTTGCTACAGGTCAACCTCTAAGTTAGATTTGAAAACTACACGATAGATAACTTTTAAAATCTGTGATACAAATCATTAGACTAGAAGCACCATACATGAAAAAAATCAAGAAATCCAATTCTCAAAAATCAAATGCCAAAAGATAAAATCGAGGAAAAAAATCAATTACACGAAATGATCTAAAATAAAAAAAAATAGCAATTAAAAAAATGAGAGTGAATATCAAGATAAAAAAAATAAATTAGAGAGCAAGAACAATCCTTTCATTGGAGGGTTTAACTGAAAAAAAAGAGATAAAGGACAAATAAATCAAAAGTATAACGTCTAAATTAGAAAACAAATACAAAAAACAACAAACTTGGATTAAAAGGTGAAATTAAAAACAACCAAAACCTTGATAAAAGGGCCAAAGAAAAAAAATTATAAATTAAAAGAAGAAGGACCAAATTAAAAAATATTATATATGACAAATTAGAATTGAGGATTAAATTGAAAATAAATAAAATTTTTATAAAAAGGTCAAAGAAAAAATTCAGAAATTAAAGCAATAAGAACCAAACTAGAAATAATGAAATATGATTAATTGGAATTGAAAGACTAAATAAAAAAAAACAAAACAAAACTTTTACAAAGTGGCCAAAAAGAAAAATTAAAAATTAAAAGAATAAGTACTGAAATTGAAATATAAAAAAAAAGAACAAACCTGCATTTTTAGGGGGATGAGAGAGAAAAGAAGGAAGAAAAAGTCCACCGACAACAAACTATCTCACTGTTGTTGACATGCGCCCTACCAGAAGAAAGAGGACGCGACGACGCATCAAACGACACAATGAAAATTCTATTTCGACCATCGGGAGGTGCCGCAGAGGCCAGTAACTTTTGAATTTTTTAAAATTTATTAACCGACATTTAAAGATCAAATTGCCCTTGGTTGTCATGAAATTAACATAAAAGCCATCATAAAAAAACCGAAATAACCTTGGATGCATGTTTCAATTTTTTTGAAGCCAATGAAAAACTTGTTTTTTATTTGTCTTTCAAGAATTGAAAAGAAAAAAACACCCCCGAAGCAAGCTTAAAAAAATATATCTTGGAGGGTAATAAGATTATTTTACACTGTAAAATATATTGAAAAAACAAAAATACTCCAAATAAATGTTAAATAATTAATGAACCATATAAAAAGATAAAAATATCTCCAATATCAAGTTATATGGTTTTTTTAAGGATAAAAACACAATTATATTATTGCAGGGAATAATGATTATGTGTGAGTGTATAGTGAAAAAACCTTGTGTTTTAGTTGTTTTATCTTTGGATTTGTGTAATAAATTTGGAATAGTTTCCTAACATTTGAGCAGGAGAAAAGGACGTTATTAAGGAATAAAAAGAAAGATTAAACATAATGGACTTCTAATTAACAATCATGCCTCTTCTGATTCAAGCATTGAAAGATTTAAGTTTTTATGCAGTTAGTTGTCTTTACATGAGTCTCTTCCTACGAGGCCATGGAGCTGCCACGTGTTTCTCTTCCTACGAGACCATGGAGCGGCATTGTGTTTGGTTGAGCAGCTCTGCCTTCATCATCCTGGAAATGTATTTTTTATATAAAAAAAATCATGTTATAATATGATATGATATAATCTAATAAAATTAGTAAGGTTATTACATTACTTTCTTTGATTGCAAACTTTTAATAATATATTTCAACAAAGTTTTATTTTAGTCCTTGTAATTCTTAGAAATTTATTTTAGTCTCTATATTTTATTTATAAATTAGCCCTTAATTGGAATTTTTTAGTCTTTGTTCTTGGTAAAAAAAAAAACATTTTACAATTTTAAATAATTTTCTTTTATATTATAATTTTAAAAATTACACAACCACATATAGAAATGTAATATATTGTAATTATTTTTTATTATGATTGTAATTATTATATGATCCATTGCATCCAACCAAACATGTTGTAGCATACTTAACTTTCTTTTTCTGAGATAATCATTATCCCTCTTTTAATCATGTAGGTTTTTTATTTATTTATTTTTATCTAACACTTGCAATATAGTGAGTTATTATTATTGCAATTCTATTTTATATTATAATTTTAAAAATTACACAAGCAAATATAGAAATGTAATAATTTACTTTTTTTTATATTATGATTGTAATTATTATATGATCCATTACATCCAACCAAACATGTTCACTTTATTTCTGAGATAATCATTATCCCTCTGTTAAAATTGTAGGGTAAAGTATGAATTAACACTTTAATGTACTAAATATTCCTAAATTAATTGACATAAATCAAACAATATTTTATTTTATAATATGATGGTAAGAGATTTTTTTTATAGCCACTAGAGTTTAAATTAATCTCATATTGAATTGGGAGAAATAAATTTTTTAGAAATCTCTTAATTTTGAATAATTTATTTATGATTGGATTAAACAGATGAACTGAGTCTAGATAGATGAGAGATGACCCACAACTACCTTTGATCATAAGGGATAAAAGAGAAACAAAAGGATTTCTTTTCTTAGAGCAAGTAACCTTTCAGGAAATGGCATCTTCATAAACTAAGTATTAATCCAGGATGATGTCCGTCTGCAGTTCAAATGTAATCTAGTTCTTGCTGCTGGGTCTTTTTTAATTGGATATTGAAAAAAGTGCACGTGGATTTGGTCACAGTAGAATTTGAAAGTGTTGTTTAATTAGTCAAATTTAGAACATTAATCCGAGTTTCCATTCCTTTGGCATCGTTCCAATGGCATTATCGTTGTTTTGGATGGACAAAATTTCGAACAACGCTAATAGGAAAGTCCCATTTTGACCTTCTCGGAATGTGGCTTTGGGCATTTTGAGGATGGCCTTTATGGGAATATTGGACTTGCGGGACACCTTCCTCACGTGTTGAGCACTAAACAAGACTTAGAATTAATATAATCACTCTCCCCGTCACAGGGTTTTCTTTTCTTTTATTTTATTTTATCATAAACACCTTTTTGTTTTGTCAAAGGTTTGGTTTTTTAAAAAGTCGCGAGAATAACAATATTTTAAAGAAATTATAAACCAAGAGGGCATGTTGTCGCATGTGAAAATATCGATATTTTAAAATGCATGCAATCCCACGTAGTGATCTTACTATTAATGCAACAAATCTGGAAATTAAAGCATGAAATCAGAAAATTTTATTGAATGAAAAAAACGAGTGAATTACACAAAAAAAAATGGATCTAAATAAAATAAAAATTTCTAAACATAGTAACTGAAGGATTAGAATTTAAAATATTAGAATTTTAAATAGATTTAAATTTAAATTTGAAAAGATATTAGCTATATATTTTGACTGAAGACTTGATAATGGCTTTAACCTTTAAATGCTGCTATGCTACATGTTGAAGTCTCATGGATCAGTGAACATCCTAAACATCATCCTCACCATTCACTTGGTTTTTTTTAGTCATTCTTTCATCAATGGTCAAAACCAAACCCCAGATCCATTACACTCCCTTCTCATTTAAAAAAACCTTGTCTTTAAGGTGAGGGTAGCAGAATATCATCCTTCATCTTCCTCACCAACTTCTTCAATTACGAACAATTTTGGACCTCCATTTTTATGGCTTAGGTTCCACTCTTTGTTGCATTTAAAAAACAAACCCTTCTCCCTCTTTTCCTTCAACTGGATCGACGATAATTTCTGAAGTGATAAGTTGGATTTGAAATCAGTTCTAGGCAGGCTTTCAACTTCTTCTTACCACCAAAATGTTCTCCTTTTGCATCCAGGAAAGCCCATAAACAACCACTAGATTTTAAGGATTTAGCATCCTAACCCAATTCTTAATCTCCTCATTTAGTCTTCACAGGAAACAACTTAAATGGTAAGAATTTGAAAGACCTCTAACTCCGTCTGAAATTATTTCAAAGTGAGTAATTTTTAACCAATGAAGTCTCAAGTTAATAAGAGCTTCCATAAAATCATTATAGGTAGATGACCCAAATCCAATCTGTAAGGCATTCACGAATGATTCCTAGCTGGTGATAGTTCCAATTTCCTCTATCTCCTGAAACCATACAATGGCCATGAATATATTTGTGTTACGAGGGAGTGTTGTGATGATTAAAAAATTAATTTTCTTTGTATACCTAACTAATTATGTCATCCTTATAGAAAATCCAATTTCATTCCTCTTAATTGAATATGTTAATCCCCAAGCTAATCTGGTTTTGCACAGTGATGGTTATTAACCGAAATTATAAGGATGTTCGGGGTGAGACTCAATAGGCCTTTTTCCTAGTAATTTTGCTAACGAGCCCACCTTCCTAGATATGTTTTGTACGTAATTGTTGAACATGCTTTTCTAATACTTGCTATTGAGATTGTTGTTGTTGTTTCATGTTGACTACTTTAGCAGGCTCTAGTACCATTTTATAACAAATCCAAAAATTAAAGCATGAAATTAAAAAATTTTATTTAATTAAAAAAGATTGAATTACAAAGAAGTTGGATCTAAATAAAATAAAAGGAAAATTACCCTGATCATCATGCAGTTTGTTTTTATTTCACTTTGCAACTAATTTTTTTAAAAATTACACTTTGCATCCTAGATCAAAGCATATTTTGAAATTTGATGAAATGACTATAATACCCTTATATATATAAAATAAGAAATCTTACCATTACCACACCACTCATCCTCTCTCTTCAACCTCACCTTATTTCCTCTCTCACGTTCTCTCTATCAATTTCTCTATCAAACATAAATCTAGAAGGAAAAATCAAACACAAATTCTCCTTTCAACACCTTTTATATCACTTTCTCTTCTCGTGTTTTGGTGTTAGAATTGATTTCTCGTCTAGAACTCAATAACAAAA